>VOFI01001801.1_pt1 | contig 45449 bp, 40 predicted proteins | sample 5384131 | NCBI WGS metagenome assembly VOFI01 (sample SAMN12384728, study PRJNA508395) | human gut metagenome | isolation source: healthy gut H | host: Homo sapiens
TCCTTATAAAGATTATAAGCCATCAGCATCAGCACGGGGCGGATTCTTTTTCCACCCATGGACAAAACATAGGCAACCGGGTCGTACAACCCTTTCGGAGTACGTTCAAACTGCAAATCCGCAATATGGGAATTTATTTTATCGAGAAGTTCGGAAGCTGTAAACATAAGTATTTCAAATTAGGAATGGCAGAGAATGAAAAGAGGCTGCCTAAAAGCAACCTCTTTACGCGATATTTAAATATATTAACTAAAAAAACAAAATTACTGCAAGCGGAACATCACAGGTACTGTGTATTTAACACGTACCGCTTTACCACGCTGCATACCCGGTTTCCATTTCGGCATGGAGCTGATCACACGGATTGCCTCTTTATCCAAATACGGGTCAACACCTCTAAGCACTTTAGCATCTACGATACTACCGTCTCTGTTAACAACGAACTGTACGGTTACACGACCTTGAGTTCCGTTTTCCTGAGCGATAGTAGGATATTTAATGTTCTTGCTCAAATACTGCATCAAACCAGCCATACCACCGTTAGGGAATTCCGGCATCTGTTCTACTACCTCAAAGATAGTTTGTTCTTCCGGTTCTTCCTCTTCAACAGCTACGGGAACATATTTGATTTCCACAGCCTGATTGGTTTCTTCAGATGTAGCTATCGTGGTTTCCTCCACATCAGCGTCGTCATCCACGATTGTCAGGGTTTCTGCAATCGACGGAGCTTCGGGGGGCGGTGGAGCCACCTGCTCGGGTTGTTCCGTAATCGGAATGATTTCCTCTTCAAATACAAGGTCGGTAATTGCCTGGCTCGTATCAATCTTGATATCACGTTTTGTCCATTCGAATGCAACGAACATAAACGCGAGCACAATCACGTAACCGACAAGTAGCCAAGTCGACTTTTTGTTCTCCAAGTCTGCCTTAGGTGTCTTTTTAATTTCCATAATTTATACTATAATTATTAGTGTTTCTCATTTTGGGCAAATATAGCACTTTTCCCACGATTGTTCTTGCCTGGCTGTGTTTTTTACACAATAAACAAGGCATTTTTATTTTTTAATTCTTCAAAAGCCTTCGTCAGCTTTTGTAGCGCAAAAGTAACGAGATATTTTAAAAATACCGTATCTTTGGCAAGAATTTTAAATGAAACGTTCAAAAAAATCTACCGAGAGAAAGATTCCTATATAAATTATGGTATAAAATCATTTCATATGAAAAAGATTACAATCGCAATCGACGGCTTCTCTTCGTGCGGAAAAAGCACAATGGCCAAGGACCTCGCCCGTGAAATCGGCTATATTTATATCGACAGCGGAGCCATGTACCGTGCCGTCACTTTATATAGTATGGAGAACGGTATCTTCACAGCCGAGGGCATCGATACGGAAAAACTGAAAAAGCAGATCAACAGCATCCGCATATCCTTTCAGCTGAACCCGGAAACGGGACGTCCCGACACCTACCTGAACGACATCAATGTGGAAAAGAAAATCCGCACAATGGAAGTATCCTCCCGCGTCAGTCCCATTGCCGCCCTCGACTTTGTGCGCGAAGCAATGGTGGCCCAGCAGCAGGAAATGGGCAAAGCCAAAGGCATTGTCATGGACGGTCGCGACATCGGCACTACCGTATTTCCGGATGCCGAACTTAAGATATTCGTAACTGCCTCTCCCGAAATCCGTGCACAGCGCAGATACGATGAACTGAAAGCCAAAGGAGAGGAAGCCGGTTTCAACGAAATCCTGAAGAATGTGAAGCAGAGGGATTATATAGACCAGAACAGGGAAGTGAGTCCGCTCCGCAAAGCCGACGACGCACTGCTGCTCGACAACAGCCACCTGAGCATTTCCCAACAAAAGGAATGGCTGGCGGAACAATTCGAAAAAGTGTGCAAATCATAACGCAAAAAGCTGCAATATGGCAAAAGTGGAAATAGACGAAGGTTCCGGCTTCTGCTTCGGGGTAGTTACCGCAATCAATAAAGCAGAAGAAGAGTTATCCAAAAGCGGAACATTATACTGTTTGGGAGACATTGTGCACAACAGCCGTGAAGTGGAACGCCTGAAAGCAATGGGGCTTATCACCATCAACCACGAGGAGTTCAACCGCCTGCATAATGCCAAAGTTTTATTGCGGGCACACGGCGAACCGCCCGAAACCTATATAACCGCCAGGCGCAACAATATTGAAATAATCGACGCCACTTGTCCGGTGGTTCTCCGCTTACAAAAGAAAATCAAGCAGGAGTATATTCAGGAAGACAATGAGGACAAACAAATCGTCATATACGGAAAGAACGGACATGCAGAAGTCCTGGGACTGGTGGGGCAAACCACAGGAAAAGCAATTGTTATAGAAAAGCTGGAAGAAGCCAAGTCACTGGATTTCAGCAAGAGCATACGCCTCTACTCGCAAACCACCAAGTCGCTGGATGAATTTCAAAAAATCGTGGAATACATAAAAGAACATATATCCTCCGATGTCACTTTCGAATATTACGACACCATATGCCGGCAAGTAGCCAACCGCATTCCCAACATCCGGAAATTCGCAGCTTCGCACGATTTGGTATTCTTCGTCAGCGGCAAGAAAAGTTCCAATGGAAAAATCCTGTTCAACGAATGCAAGAAGGTAAATCCCAACTCGCACCTTATCGACAGTGCGGAAGAGATAGACAACCGGTTACTCATTGGCACAGAGTCCATTGGTATTTGTGGAGCCACTTCCACTCCCAAATGGCTGATGGAAGAAATATCCAAGGCAATAAAATCACGAATTTAAAAAGCTTTTGTTATCTTTGCGAGCAGATTTTTTAAGGTAATTATTAACACTAAATAAAGAGATTGTTATGGGAACAATTAAGTGTATCGGTATTTTAACATCGGGCGGCGACGCTCCGGGAATGAACGCTGCTATTCGTGCAGTAACGCGTGCAGCAATCTACAACGGACTGCAAGTAAAAGGTATATATAGAGGATACAGAGGCTTGGTAACCGGCGAAATCAAAGAATTCAAGAGCCAGAATGTAAGTAACATCATCCAACTGGGAGGTACGATCCTGAAGACAGCGCGCTGTAAAGAGTTTACCACGCCCGAAGGACGGCAGATAGCATACGATAACATGAAGAAAGAGGGTATCGATGCCCTGGTGGTTATCGGTGGCGACGGCTCTCTGTCCGGTGCACGCATCTTTGCGCAGGAATTTGATGTGCCCTGTATCGGTCTGCCGGGAACCATCGACAACGACCTGTACGGAACGGATACCACAATCGGTTACGACACCGCCCTGAATACGATTTTGGATGCCGTAGACAAAATCCGCGACACCGCAACTTCTCACGAACGTCTTTTCTTCGTCGAGGTTATGGGACGCGATGCCGGTTTCCTTGCCTTGAACGGCGCTATCGCATCCGGAGCCGAGGCTGCCATCATACCGGAATTCAGCACGGAAGTGGACCAATTGGAAGAGTTCATCAAGAACGGTTTCCGGAAGTCTAAGAACAGCAGCATCGTGCTCGTTGCCGAAAGTGAACTGACCGGTGGTGCAATGCACTATGCGGAACGTGTGAAGAACGAATATCCGCAATACGACGTACGCGTCACAATCCTCGGACACTTGCAGCGTGGCGGCAGTCCTACGGCACACGACCGTATCCTTGCCAGCCGATTGGGTGCTGCCGCAATCGACGCCATCATGGAAGGACAACGTAATGTGATGATAGGCATAGAACACGATGAAGTGGTTTATGTACCTTTCACGAAAGCCATCAAAAACGACAAGCCGATCAAGAAAGACCTGGTTAATGTACTGAGGGAACTTTCCATTTAATAAAGCTCCGATAGGATAAACCCAAGAGGGCCGAAGTGATTTTAACATTTTCTTTCAGGCACGGAGTGCACAGATTTCATGGTTCTTGCAAACCGGAACCGTGAAATCCATGCACTCCGTGCCTGAAAAATTATCATAATGCAAGAGGTTCTTTAAATTTTCCTCAACAAGTGTTCTATCCGTTTTTTGGATTTATAACCACTTCTCCACAATCTTCTCCGTCCTGTTCCACAACTCCTGCATCTGCACATGGCGGGTATACTTCCCGGAAAGATGCTTGGGACGGCAACTCGCATTTAAAGTTCCCGTACGTTTTCCGGCATCCTCATCCAGCAGCAGATGAACGGCTGTTGCAGCTCCTTGCCGGGGAGTACGGATAAAAGGCCGGAATAAGATATCTGTCAGCGGGTCGAACCACATGTGCATCGTTATTATATCGGTAGATACGATACCCGGATCGGCCGCATTCACCACAATCCCTTTTTCCTTGACCCGATTCGCCAGATTAACGGTAAACAAGGTCAGAGCCAGTTTCGTATTGCTATAAACAGGAATGCGCCAGAAACCTCCTCTCTTTCCAAGATGGAAGAAATCCGGAAAGTCGAGACGCCCTATGGCATAAGTACAAGACACCATATTGACAATACGGCTCCCCTTTTCCATCAGAGGAATAAGTTTGCGTGTCAACAAATAAGGAGCAACATAATTAACACTCACCGTACGTTCCAAACCATCCTCAGTGATGTGACGCCCTGTTTCCATTGTTCCGGCATTATTCATCAGCAGACTGACGGTATCCCCCCTTTTCAACATTCTTTCGGCAAAAGCCGCCACAGATGCAAGCGAAGCTAAGTCAATGCCCAATACCTCAATATATGGGTTACCGGTGTCATGCACCAGCATATCCTTTACCCTTTCCGCTTTTTCCGGACGGTAACAGGCCATGATTATTTTATATCCGGCTGTAGCCACAGTACGGGTTATTTCCGTTCCCATACCACCGTCTGCACCGGTTATGATAGCAAGTTTCATGTTTACCAAGTATAAATTGCCAATAATAAGAAAGATTCAATCACCCCTTCGCTTCTATTTTCTCTATCTCCTTTTTCAAGCAGGCAGGCAGTTCTTCCTGCAAATGCTGATGGCAAGCCATTTCTATGGAATACATCCGGGCTATGCAGTAATTACTATGCCTACAGCTGCAACGGGCATTCTCCTCCTTGCGCATACGGTTCACAAAGCCCGGTTCGTTGAGTAGGGCGCGTGCCATCTGTACAGCCTCAAAACCATTGTCCAGCACCTCATCTATCTTGGCACGCGACACCAGTCCGCCTACATATATCAACGGCATCTTCAGCTCTGCACGGAACTTCAGGGCGTCTTCCAGGAAATAGGCTTCTTTGAATGGCACAGACGGTATCATCCACCTGCCCGCCATGCGTACTCCATACTTCAGCCACCAGCATGTCATATAATGTGTCATGCTGCGAATCGGCATTTCCCCACGCATCACATACATAGGCGCTTTACTTACAAAACCGCCGCTCAATACCAATCCATGTGCACCCGAGCATTCAAGACGCTTGGCCACTTGCATCGTCTCATCTATCTCCATGCCTCCCCGGAAACCGTCACGCATGTTCATCTTCACAAGCACTGCCATATCGCTGCCGGCAGCCTTCATCACTTCATCCATCACCATATCCATAAAGCGCATGCGGTTTTCCAGAGAACCGCCAAATTCATCTTTGCGATGATTGGTCGAAGGCGAAAGGAACTGGCTGATAAGGTAGCCATGTCCGGCATGAATTTCCACTGCATCAAATCCCGCCTCACGGGCCAGATTCACCGCCTTTCCGTAAGCACGTGCCATCTCCGGCAGTTCACCGGCACGCAAACCACGCACAAAAGTAGGTGAATACAGGTTGAAGCCGCTGCTGGCACCGACCGGGGTACACCCGCAAATACTCTTATGGGACATGTTTCCGCAATGCCCCAACTGGATTCCGGCAGCAGCACCTTCCGCATGTATCGCATCGGTCAGCTTGCGAAGCCCCGGAATTATTTCAGGGCGCATCCACAACTGGCGGTCAAAAGACAAGCCGCTCTGAGTAACAGCCGCATAAGCAACAGTAGTCATACCTATACCTCCCGCCGCAACCGAACGGTGATAATCGAGCAACATGTCCGAAGGAGCATTTCCGGGACACATACTTTCAAAAGCAGCCGAACGGATGGTACGGTTGCGCAATGTCAGCGGTCCGAAAGTAACCGGAGTGAATAATTTTGATTCCATGTGATAGTTTCCTGATTTATGATTTATGGTTTGTCCTTTCAATAGATATAAGGTATGATACGCTTGCGTTTTCCTACCGCCTCATCACCGAATTCTTTCCGGTAACGGCCGTAAATGGCATTGGCACGGGGAACGAGATTGGCAAAAGTCCACCACACAAACACCCATGCGGCAGGCGAAGCAGTAAGTATGGCAAAACCGGTCCATTCTACCAATTCACCGAAATAGTTGGCAGAAGTGACATAGCGATAAAGACCTTTCTCAGGAAGGTAATGATTCGTGTCGCCCGGCTTACGCAAATGGCGAATCACATAGTCGGAATGAAGATTGATAAGCATACCGGCAAAAAATAACAGAAGCCCCGACCACGCATGGGTCTTCAGCAAATAAGCCCAACCACCGGAATACATCCCTTCGGAAGCAAAGTAAAACAGACCGCCAGCCTGCATCATTCCGTTCAGTACATTAAATACAATGCCCATCATCATAATAGTTACCGGCATCCGGCTTTTTCCTTTCAGCAGAAAAGGAAAAATAAACGACCTTTGGAAGTAGTGTAGCTGGAACAACAGAAAGAAAAGATATACCGGCACGGCAAAGCCTGCCCCACTCCTGCCCCACAACCAAAACATAACGATAAAGACCGGCGCTTCCATCAATACCCACGCCGCCTTGTTACTAATGGAATATCCCCACGATGCGGTACGGAACATCCCATATCCGGCTTTGACGAAATAAAGAGCGATGAACACAAAAAGCGCAATGACGCACATCACTCCCAAAAACAGATGAAACCCTTCTTCGCTCATGTTCTTTTGTTTAAGTGTGACAAATATAGGGAAAACCTGTAACAATCAAATCGTTTTCCCGCAGCAATTATCAAAAACATACAGAAACGGATAACGCAAAGAGCGTGGATATTTATCCGTTCCGCCACGGGAAAATGAATAAGGTATCGCTGTCCGGCTTTCCAACCGCAACAACGATACCTTATACGACCCGGCAATCCGAGGTCTGTGCTTTGAAACGGATCTACCGCTTCTTAATAGGAATGTATGCTACTTCTTCCAATACATTCTTATATGCCGGACGAATAATGCGCTTACCTTCGAAGTTCAACTCTTCATTACGATGTGCACACCAGCCCACGATACGCGCCATGGCAAACAGCGGAGTAAATATTTCCTGCGGCAACCCGATCATTTCATATACGAAACCGGAGTAAAAATCCACATTGCTCGAAACCGTCTTGCCGTTGTTCTTCACACGGCCGAAAACTTCGATGGCTCGCTCTTCCAGCAATTCAAGGAAAGCAAACTCTCGCTCTTTCCCTTTCTCGCGGGCAAGGTCGCGGGCAAGTTCCTTTAAAAGTATGGCGCGCGGGTCGGAAATGGTGTAGACGGCATGTCCGATACCATATATCAATCCCGTCTTGTTATATACCTCCTTGTTCAGCATACGGGTGAAATAAGTGTCAATCTCGTCTACATTCGTCCAATCCCGGATATTCTCCTGCAAATGGTGGAACATGTCGGTAACCTGGATATTGGCGCCACCGTGAAGCGGGCCTTTCAGGGAACCGATGCCCGCAGCGATGGCAGAATAGGTATCAGTTCCGGTAGAGGACGTTACGCGTACGGTGAACGTAGAGTTGTTACCGCCGCCGTGCTCCGCCTGCAACACCAGCAACAGGTCAAGGGTACGGGCATCCAGTTCCGTATAATCCTTTTTCAACATATACAGGAAATTCTCCGCGAGAGAAAGATTCTCCTGCGGATGCCGGATATGCAACGAACGGCCGTGAGTGGCATGGCGAAGCATATTGAAAGCATAGGCTATGATGGTGGGGAACTTCGAAATAAGGTCTATGCTCTGGCGCATCAGATTATCGCGCGACGTATCATCGGCATTCGGGTCAAAGCGGTACATCTCGAGCACGCTTCGCGCCAGGATATTCATTATATTATTCCCTTCAAGCTCGATGATGTTCATCTTCGTTTTCTGTTCCAACGGCATATTATCGTTAATCAGCTCACGGAAAGAAGCCAGTTCCTCCCTGTCGGGCAAACGGCCTGAAAGCAGCAGATACGCCACTTCTTCAAAGCCGAAACGTTTCTCTTTGAGAATGGCATGTGCCAAATCCTCAAGGTCGTAGCCACGGTAGAACAATTTGCCCGGAATAGGCTTCAGACCTCCGCCCGGAATGCGCTCGTACCCCACTACGTTGCCAATCTTGGTGAGCCCAACCAGCACACCTGTACCGTCTTCATTACGCAATCCGCGCTTCACATCAAACTTCCTGAACAGTTCGTTCTCAATCCGGGTCGCTTCTTTCAGGTCTTCGGAAAGTTTGTAAATCAAATATTCTTTCTTCATAATATTTTTATTTTTTCTGGTTTATGGGGGAATTATTTGCGGAAGCTTCTATCCTGTTCACGATTTCCCGTGTAAAAGCCGATGTAGACAACGGGACACCACCCTGCATGAAGCGGGCCAAATCGACTGTAGCACGACCTTCTGTGAAACTCTTCTCCAGTGCTTCCTCTATCAGTAAGGCGGCCTCTTTCCAACCCAGATGTTCGAGCATCATCACCGCCGAAAGAATCATGGAACACGGATTCACAATGTCTTTTCCGGCAATATTGGGAGCTGTGCCATGAGTGGCCTCAAAAATGGCATGTCCCGTCCTGTAATTAATGTTGGCTCCCGGAGCGATACCGATGCCACCCACCATAGCAGCCAACTGGTCGGAAATATAATCACCGTTCAAATTCAGAGTGGCAATGACCGAATATTCTTCGGGAACAAGCAAGGTATTCTGCAAAAAGGCATCGGCAATGCAATCCTTGACAACAAGACGTCCCTCCGCTATATCTTTTCCAAACTCACGCTCCGCCAGCTCATAGCCCCATTTCTTGAAGCCGCCTTCGGTAAACTTCATGATATTTCCTTTGTGTACCAGCGTTACAGAGGGCAGACCGTTTTCGAGCGCATAACGGCAAGCCGCACGCACCAGCCGCTCCGTTCCCTCTTTAGACACAGGTTTCACGCCAAAAGATGAAGTTTCGGGAAACGCACCTTGGTCACGCCCATCTCATCATGCAGGAAGCGATAGAACTTTTCGGCTTCCGGTGTTCCGGCTTCCCATTCGATACCCGCATAAATATCTTCCGTATTCTCACGGAATACGCACATGTTTACCTTCTGCGGTTCTTTACCGGCGAAACTACGCCTTTATACCAACGCACGGGACGCAGGCACACATACAAATCGAGTGTCTGGCGCAACGCCACGTTCAGCGAACGGATACCGACGCCGACCGGTGTAGTCAACGGTCCCTTAATACCTACCTTATAAGTGCGGAATGCTTCCATCGTTTCTTCCGGCAACCAGGAACCCGTTTCATTAAATGCCCGCTCACCTGCCAACACTTCTTTCCATCCGATACTCCGGCTGTCTCCATAGGCTTTCTTCAAGGCTGCATCCACCACAGCCTGCATGGACGGAGTGACCTCTGCCCCTACTCCGTCACCTGTAATAAAAGGTACAGTAATCTTTTCCATATTCTATCGTGCATTTAATGCAGAGCCGGCACGGAACCAGGCTATCTGCTGTTCGTTATACGTATGTTGTACTTCGATGCTTTCCTTGCTGCCGTCCTCGTGATGAAGCACTACTTTCAGGTTACGTCCCGGAGCAAAGTCTTTCAAGCCGACAACGGAAAGCAAGTCGTGCTCCCGAATTTTATCATAATCCGCCTTATCGGTAAAGGTCAGCGCCAGCATGCCTGTTTCTTCAAATTCGTCTCGTGGATACGTGCAAAGCTCTTTGCCAGTATGACACGTACATTCAGGAAACGCGGTTCCATAGCGGCATGTTCACGGCTGGAACCCTCGCCATAGTTTTCTTCGGCAACGACAATGGAAGGAATCCCTTCGGACTTATACAGTTTGGCTGTACCGGACACCGTTCCGTACGTATTTGTAGAACGGTTCCACACTTTATTCGTTTCTCCGTTAAAGGCATTGACAGCCCCCATCAGCATATTATCCGAAATATTCTCCAAATGCCCGCGGAAACGAAGCCACGGACCTGCCATCGAGATATGATCGGTGGTACACTTACCCTGCGTTTTAATCAGCAGAGGCATATTCAGCAAATCCTCTCCGTCCCAAGCCGGGAAAGGAGCAAGCAGTTGCAGGCGTTGCGACTGGGGAGCCACCGCAATATCCGTCTTTGCATGGGAAGGCGCGACATACCCCTCGCTCCCTGCCGTAAATCCTTCCGGCGGCAGCTCTTCGCCTATCGGTTCGGAGAGTTTAACCTGTTCGCCATCGGCATTGAGCAATGTATCTTTCAGCGGATTGAAACATAAATCTCCGGCAATGGTCAATGCCATTGTCAGTTCGGGAGAGGCTACAAAGGCATACGTATTCGGATTTCCATCCGCACGCTTGGCAAAGTTCCGGTTGAAAGAAGTCACAATAGAATTCTTACGAGTAGAATCATCGGTCACACGCTTCCATTGTCCGATACAAGGGCCGCAGGCATTTGCCATAATTGTAGCGCCTATTTTTTCAAAAGCGTCAATCATACCGTCACGCTCTGCGGTTGCACGTATGCGTTCCGAACCCGGATTGACAATCAGCGGAGCAGCCGCATGCAACCGCTTCTCTGTTACCTGATGCGCCAAAGACACCGCACGGCTCAAATCCTGGTAGGATGAATTGGTACAGGAACCGATAAGCCCTACCTCCATCTTACGGGGATAGCCGTTCTTCAAAACCTTCTCGGCAAACTCCGAAACAGGCGTGGCGGCATCCGGAGTAAACGGTCCGTTGATATAAGGCTCCAATGTGGAAAGGTCTATGTCGATAATACGGTCATAGTATTTCTCCGGATTGGCAACTACTTCATCATCGGCACGAAGCCCTTCGGCAACGGCAGTAGCCATATCTGCCACTTCCGCACGTCCGGTAGCTTTCAGATAGGCAGCCATACGCTCATCATAAGGGAAAAGAGAAGTCGTAGCTCCCACTTCCGCACCCATGTTGCAAATCGTAGCCTTTCCGGTAGCTGAAAGTGAAGCAGTACCCGAACCGAAATATTCGATAATGGCATTTGTTCCGCCTTTTACAGTCAAAATTCCTGCCAGTTTCAAGATAACGTCTTTAGGAGCAGCCCATCCGTTTAATTTTCCTGTGAGGCGCACGCCAATCAAGCGGGGCATCTTCAACTCCCATTCCATACCTGTCATCACATCCACCGCATCAGCACCGCCGACACCGATAGCCACCATTCCCAAACCGCCGGCATTCGGGGTATGAGAATCGGTACCTACCATCATGCCGCCGGGAAAAGCATAGTTTTCCAACACCACCTGATGGATGATACCTGCTCCGGGTTGCCAGAAACCGATACCGTAACGGGAAGAAACATCCCGAAGAAAATTATACACCTCCTCATTCGTTTTGGTTGCAGTGGCAATATCTTCTTTCGCTCCTTTATAAGCCTGAATCAGATGGTCGCAATGTACAGTCGAAGGAACAGCCACCTCATCACGTCCTGCATTCATAAACTGTAATAATGCCATCTGTGCAGTTGCATCCTGCATAGCCACACGGTCGGGCCGGAAGTTCACATAGTCTTCGCCGCGTTTATAGTCTTTCACATTCTTCTCATCGTACAAATGAGCATACAAGATTTTTTCCGCTAAAGTCAACGGACGTTGCAATATCGTCCGAATACGTTCTATTTTCCCCTCATAAAGTGTATAAAACGCTTTGAGCATTGCTAAATCATATACCATAACCACTCTTTTTAAAAAATTCAATATTGTAAATATTACAAATTAATACAATAAACAAATCATAATAAGGAAAAGTTTAACAAAATAAAGCATTTCTTCCCCTAAAGGCTGAGATTTATTACCTTTGCAGGTATGAAAGAACAAGATACAAACAGTCCTATTATACACCTCCAGCGGCAACAGCTTCTGTTGCGTATGGAATACGAATACGAAAAAGAAGAATTCAAGCGCCAAACAGAGAACATGGGTGTTGCCCGAAAAGTCAAGCGGGGAGTTTGCTGGTATCCTGCCTCACCGGGTCGAAGTTACTATAACTCGTTGAATCAATTAGTAATAGAAATTACACATACCGAGAACCTCGATATAGAACATAACTTTGAGTTCGGACGTCCCGTCTGTTTCTTCCGGCAATCTGCAGACGGTAAAATCACTTACTTCAATTTTACAGCCACCGTCAGTTATGCTGACGAAGCACGCATGGTAGTGATTATGCCCGGTGCCGGAGCTATTATGGATATACAATCCGCAGATAATCTCGGCGTCCAACTTTATTTCGACGAAACTTCTTACCGCACGATGTTCGAGGCACTGGAAGATGTCCTGCGTGCAAAAGGCAACCGGCTTGCCGAATTGCGGGATATCCTGTTGGGTACGGTCAAAACCGGTTTCCGTGAGCTTTATCCGGTACGCTTTCCCCTGGTTGAACTCCACTCAGGAGAGCGCCGTCAATAAAGTGCTATGCGCCCGCGATGTAGCCATTGTACACGGGCCTCCGGGAACAGGCAAAACCACCACGCTTGTAGAAGCCATCTACGAAACCCTGCACCGCGAACCGCAGGTATTGGTATGTGCCCAAAGCAATATGGCTGTCGACTGGATTTCCGAAAAGCTGGTGGACAGAGGCGTGAATGTGCTACGAATCGGCAACCCCACACGCGTCAACGACAAAATGCTCTCTTTCACTTATGAACGCCGTTTCGAAAATCATCCGCTTTATCCCGAATTATGGAGTATCCGTAAAGAGCTGAGGCTACTGGGCGGTAAATCCCGCCGCGGCAGTTACGATGAACGCGAAGGGATACGCAACCGTATGAGCCGTCTGCGTGACCGTGCCACCACATTGGAAATACAAATCAACAGTGAGTTGTTCGACAGCGCCCACGTCATAGCCTCTACACTTGTAAGCAGCAATCACCGCCTTTTAAACGGACGCCGTTTCGGCACACTGTTTATCGACGAAGCCGCCCAAGCCCTGGAAGCCGCCTGCTGGATAGCCATCCGTAAAGCAGACCGTATAGTATTGGCAGGAGACCATTGCCAGCTTCCGCCTACCATCAAATGTTACGAAGCCGCACGTGGCGGGCTGGAACGGACTTTAATGGAAAAAGTCGTAGCCGGCAAGCCGTCTGCCGTATCTTTATTGAAAGTACAATATCGCATGCACGAAGACATCATGCGCTTCTCATCAGACTGGTTTTACGGCGGAGAGCTGGAAGCTGCTCCCGAAATACGTCACCGGGGAATCTTGGATTGGGATACTCCCGTTACATGGCTCGACACTTCCGGCATGGATTTCAAGGAAGAATTTGTCGGAGAAACCTTCGGGCGTATCAACAAAGAAGAAGCAGGCTTATTGCTGAAAGAGCTGGAAGCGTACATCCAACGGATAGGCGGAAACCGGATTCTCGAAGAACGTATCGACTTCGGACTCATCTCACCTTACAAGGCACAAGTGCAATACTTGCGGGGAAAAATAAAAGGCAGCGCTTCGCTACGTCCCTACCGCAGTCTGATAACAGTCAATACCGTCGACGGATTTCAGGGACAGGAACGTGATGTAATCTTTATCAGTCTGGTACGTGCCAATGAAGAAGGGCAAATCGGCTTTCTGAACGATTTACGCAGAATGAATGTGGCGATAACAAGGGCACGCATGAAATTGGTTATCCTGGGAGAAGCGGCTACGCTAAGCCACCATGCTTTCTACAAGAAACTGCTTGAATATGTAAGGACAATTAATGATAAGTAATAGAAAAGAGGGTATGTCAAAACTAAAATTCGCTTGCCATTTGTTTCTTTTCAGATACGAAATCATCAAGCGTATTTTGACACACCCCTTTTGTCATTCTCCGATTTACACCGGGAATCAGTTGTTTTCCGGACGGAGTTTGCGAACCGTTACGGCTGTCTGCCACATTTCGCTTTCACGCAATGCTTTCAACTCTGCATTCAGTTTCTCACGATAGTCGGGTTTGGAGTTGCTGTCGATAGAAATCTGGGCTTCATTACCGGACTTCACGCTCTGATACAGTTTCTGTACAACCGGCTTGATGGCATCGTGGAACGGGCCCATCCAGTCAAGCGCACCACGCTGAGCCGTAGTAGAACAGTTGGCATACATCCAGTCCATACCGTTCTTGGCAAACAATGGCATCAAAGATTGGGTCAACTCTTCCACCGTTTCATTGAATGCTTCCGACGGAGTATGGCCGTTTTCACGCAATACCTCATACTGAGCCAACAGCAATCCCTGAATAGCACCCATCAATGAACCGCGTTCACCGGTCAGGTCGGAAGTGGCTTCACGGATGAAAGTCGTTTCAAACAGATATCCGGAACCGATGCCGATACCCAATGCAAGCGTTTTGTCAAAAGCCTTGCCCGTAGCATCCTGATAGACGGCATATGATGAGTTCAAGCCACGACCCTCGAGGAACATGGTACGAAGTGAAGTACCGGAACCTTTGGGAGCAACCATAATAACATCAATATCCGTGGGAGGAACCACACCCGTACGGTCGCTCCAGGTAATAGCGAAACCGTGAGAGAAGTAAAGAGCCTTTCCGGGAGTCAAGAACGGCTTGATAGTAGGCCATACGGACATTACAGCCGCATCCGACAACAGACACATAACGATAGTACCTTTCTGGCAAGCATCCTCGATGCTGAACAACGTCTCGCCCGGAACCCATCCGTCTGCAACCGCTTTCTCATAAGTCTTACCCTGACGCTGGCCTACGATAACGTTGAAGCCATTGTCGCGCAGGTTGCAAGCCTGGCCGGGACCCTGTACACCGTAACCGATAACTGCGATTGTCTCATCCTTTAAAATCTCACGTGCTTTTTCCAAAGGAAATTCTTCGCGGGTCATTACATTTTCAATAACACCGCCAAAATTCAATTGTGCCATTTTTTAGTTTTAATTTTTATTTGTGGCTTATGCCAACCGATTGATTAATAAATTATTTCTCTACAAATATCACTTTAGAACGGCAAACCGCTTCGCCGCCATTCTTTCTTACTTCTATATCATACGTGCCGTTTCCTACATAGTCTTTATAAAAGGTAAGCTCGTCACCGTAATAACTCTCCGCCACATATGCCATTTCGAAACGGCGGATGCGGCTCTCCTTATACAACTCTATCGGAAACAGATCAAGAATATGCTCGATATAGCGAATGCTGTTCACATGTCCGTTAATATCAATATCGCTATATTTGGCATTCAGGGAAGAAGCCGGTTCCGTAGAAGTCACTTTTATACGCGAGGGCTTCTCGATGGGGCAAGGCTCGTCGCACACATAATCCACGATACTGCCGCCATGCAAAGCCAGCAGGTCGGCGGGTTTACGGGTATTGAGGCTAATCATCGCCCATACGGAACGGGCATACCCTATCTTCTTTCCGTCTTTGTCGATAATGGCAAAGTTACGGTCGGTGAAGAGACGGTACACGTTTTCCACCCACGTCCGGATAGAAAAATCCTCGTATTGATACGGCATTTCATCCAACTCGACAGCCAGGCGGGAAAGCACCCACGTATAATTGTCCTCATTCAAGGTAGCAATACCGAAACCGCGTTCCGTGGCATGAAACCCTGCACAGTTCAGCAGATGGTTGCCAAGCACACCCATTGTCAGGCGGCCGGTAAAGTCCACATGGAACGGTTCGGCTACAAACTTATAAGTTCCTATCTTGTTATTCTCACTCATAGTCCTTCTTGTTCTTTACTCCGGCGGTATTTTGCTTCACGATCCGCCAGATATTCGTTTACGCGTTCAAAGCAGCTTGTCGTGATGGCCACGCGGCCGGAACGTACAAATTGGAGTACGCACTCCAAAGCACTCAGCTCTTCATAGAGGTTGGTTATCTCCTCGCTCATGCCGTTCTTTTCTACAATGGAGAACACGGAGTTCACCTCCACGATGCGCGCGTTGTATTTACGGATGATTTTGGACACTTCCGGTTTCTCTTCCAGTATGGGAGGTCGTTATCTTATACAGCGCAATCTCATGCTGGTAGATTTCATCGTCCGTGAAATAGTGCGCCTGCAGCACATCTATCTTTTTGGTGATTTGCTTCGTCACCTTCTCGATAGTATCCTTATCCGTCCAGGCTGTAATGGTATATTTATGTACCCCCTTGATAGAGGATGCCGAAACGTTCAAACTCTCGATATTGATTTGCCGGCGGGTAAATACAGCCGTTACCTGATTCAGCAAACCTGCAAAGTTTTCCGAATGAACGATGATTGTATATAATGTCTTGTCCACGTTGGTTTAATTATAATTCATAATTCTCTAACATTCCAGCAACATCTGGTTCACCGAACCGCCCGGCGGTGTCATCGGCATCACATTTCCTTCCTCCTCTACGCAAGCTTCCAGCAGGAACGGGCCGTCTGTTGCAATCATCTCACCGATGGCTTTCGCCAATTCCTCGCGGGTAAATACCCGACGTGCCGGAATTTCGTAGGCGGAAGCAATCTTCATATAATCCGGATTCATCATCGGAGTAAACGAATAACGACGATTGAAGAACATCGCCTGCCATTGACGAACATTGCCCAAGAAGTTATTGTTCAACAGAATCATCTTGACGGGCGCTTTCTGTTCCATTACCGTACCCAGCTCCTGCAGGTTCATCTGCAAACCGCCGTCACCCATAAAGACGCAAACCGTGCGGTCGGGGCGACCGAAAGTAGCGCCGATAGCGGCAGGAAGACCGAAACCCATTGTGCCCAAGCCACCGGAAGTGACGATGCTGCGTTCCTTGCTATACTTAAAGTAACGGGCGGACATCATCTGGTTCTGACCTACATCCGTTACCAAAACAGCCTCATTGCCCGTAGCCTCGCTGACGGCACGCACCACTTCACCCATGCTCAACTTATCTCCTGCCGGATGCAGTTCGGGACGGATAACCTTCTCCTCTTCCATCTGCTCATAGGGCAGGAAGCTATCCAGCCACTCTTTATGTCCGGCAGGTTTCAGCAATTCGGTTACTGCGGCAAGAGTCTCCTTACAGTTGCCCAATACGGCTACATCCGTCTTTACGTTCTTGTCTATCTCCGCCGGGTCGATGTCGAAATGGATTATTTTTGCCTGCGACGCATACGTAGCCAGCTTGCCCGTAACACGGTCGTCAAAGCGCATACCCACTGCAATCAGCACATCGCATTTATTGGTATTGATATTCGGTCCCAGATTGCCGTGCATACCCAGCATGCCTTTGTTCAGAGGATGAGCCGTGGGCAATGCCGAAAGCCCCAGCAGCGTACATCCCGCAGGCATATCCGCCTTTTCGATGAAAGCACGCAATTCGTTCTGCGCATTGCCGAGTTCCACGCCCTGCCCCACCAATACCAACGGACGCTCCGCCGCATTTATCAGTTCGGCGGCTTGTTGTATGGCTTCCGGTTCCATTTCGGGCACAGGCAGATAGCTGCGTACATAATCCACTTCGACAGGCGTGTATTCCGTCTTATCCACCTGAGCATTCTTGGCAAAATCCAGCACCACCGGACCGGGACGTCCGCTCCGTGCGATATAGAAAGCGCGTGCCACCGCCCATGCCACATCTTCCGCACGGCGAATCTGGTAACTCCACTTCGTGATAGGCTGCGTAATGCCTACCAAATCCACTTCCTGAAAGGCATCCGTTCCGAGAAATCCCGTAGCCACCTGTCCGGCAATGACAACAACCGGTGTGCTGTCTATCATGGCATCTGCAATACCTGTAATGGTATTCGTAGCGCCCGGACCGCTGGTAACCAGACATACGCCGACCTCGCCCGACACACGTGCAAAGCCTTGTGCGGCATGAGTAGCCCCCTGTTCGTGGCGAACCAGGATATGATTCAAATTCTTCCGGTGATCGTACAAGGCATCGAATACCGGCATGATGCTGCCACCCGGATAACCGAAAATGGTCTTTACTCCCTGATGCTCCAGAGAGCGCATCAATGCTTCTGCGCCTGTTATTAAGTTTTCCATATCTATTTATTATTGTTTTTCGGGTACGGAATCCCAATTATTCTATCAGTCTCACAGCCCCTTTATCAGCCGAGCTTACCATACTTGCATACGCTCTCAATGCTTTCGACACCTGGCGGTCGCGGGTTACCGGCGTCATGGGACGGGCAGCCAGCTCCTCATCCGTCAGTTTCACATTGATAGAGCGGTTCGGTATATCTATTTCGATGATGTCACCGTCCTTAATCTTACCGATATTACCTCCGGCAGCTGCTTCGGGAGAGATATGTCCGATGCTCAGTCCGGAAGTACCGCCACTGAAACGGCCGTCGGTAATCAGCGCACACTCCTTGCCCAAATGGCGGGATTTGATGTACGAAGTGGGATAAAGCATTTCCTGCATGCCCGGGCCGCCTTTCGGCCCCTCGTGGGTAATGACAACGACATCGCCGCTGACAACCTTTCCACCCAGAATACCGTCGCACGCAGCTTCCTGCGAGTCGAATACTTTGGCAGGACCGGTAAACTTCCAGATGCTTTCATCCACTCCGGCCGTTTTTACCACACAGCCATCCTGTGCGATGTTTCCTTTCAATACAGCCAAGCCACCATCCTTGCTGTACGCATGCTGCAAGTCGCGGATACAACCTTCGGCACGGTCGGTGTCCAATTCCTTATAATAAGTATCCTGCGAACCGAGTGCCAGATTAAACTTTCCGGCAGCGGCACTAGAATATTTCCTGACCGCCTCCTCACAGACGTTCGGGCCGGTGATGCAATACCTGTCTATCTCCTCGGCCAGCGTCATTCCGTCTACGCGGCGTACGGCCGTGTCCACCAATCCGCCTTTGGCAAGTTCGCCCATAATGGCAACGATGCCGCCGGCACGGTTTACATCCTGTACATGATATTTTTGGGTATTGGGAGCAACTTTACACAGGCAGGGCGTCTTGCGCGACAGCATATCTATGTCGTCCATCGTGAAGTCCGCTCCGGCTTCATGGGCCACCGCCAGCAGGTGAAGCACCGTATTGGTAGAACCGCCCATCGCAATATCCAGCGTCATCGCATTCAGGAACGCCTCGCGGGTGGCAATGCTGCGGGGGAGCACACTTTCGTCTCCTTCCTCATAATACTTATAAGCGTTTTCAACAATCAGCCTGGCAGCGTCCTTAAACAGTTGCTTGCGGTTTGCGTGGGTAGCCACAATCGTACCGTTACCCGGAAGAGCCAGTCCGATAGCTTCGTTCAGACAGTTCATGGAATTGGCGGTAAACATACCCGAACAGCATCCGCAGGTGGGACAGGCATGCTGTTCAATCTTGGCAACCTCCGCATCGCTCACGCTGTTGTCGGCCGACTTAATCATCGCATCAATCAAGTCGAGATGCTGTCCGTTCCACTCCCCGGCTTCCATAGGACCGCCGGAAACGAACACCGTAGGGATGTTCAGCCTCATCGCAGCCATAAGCATACCCGGAGTAATCTTGTCGCAGTTGCTGATGCACACCATGGCATCCGCCTTATGCGCATTCACCATATACTCCACGCTGTCGGCTATGATGTCGCGCGAGGGCAACGAGTACAGCATACCGTCATGCCCCATCGCAATGCCGTCGTCAATGGCAATCGTATTGAATTCGGCAGCAAAGCAGCCTTGCTTTTCTATCTCTTCCTTTACAAACTGACCTATCTCGTGCAGATGCACATGTCCCGGCACAAACTGGGTAAAAGAGTTGACTATCGCGATTATGGGCTTTCCCATCTGTTCTTTCTTCATGCCGTTGGCCGTCCACAACGCGCGGGCACCTGCCATACGGCGGCCTTGTGTGCTGAACGAACTGCGTAACTGATGTTTCATCTTATTTGTCTCCTTTTATGAAAAAAGCCTTTCTCACCGTAATGAGAAAGGCTTACTATAAATATCTTTACCGTACAAATACATACACAACCTTTCTCACGCTCTTGATGCCACCACCACGACGCGAATAATATGCAGGACTGCCAGGTTTATGGATGTATGCAGGTTCATAACTAAATTATCTTTATTATTCTCTTATCCGTTATTTATGCTGCAAAGGTAAATGCTTTTTTATAATCTCCAAACAAATTGAAGAAAAAATAAGATAAACATGAATAATCGTAAGGAAACCACGCTTTAAAATCTTATTTTATCACTTGACGGTTATCCATAAAACGATTCGGATACTTTGCAGAAGTAATGCCAAACACTTACAAAGCACTTAATAATCTGAAAATTACCGGGACGCTTCCTCTCCCGAAGCAAAATATTCGTATCTTTGCGCATTGTCAAAACAGACAATGCAGTATTTACTAATAAGAAATAACAAATTAATGGAAACAGTAGAAAACAAGTACATCACCGTAGCATATAAGCTGTACACAATCGAAAACGGAGAAAAAGAGTTCACAGAAGAAGCTCCCGCAGAGCACCCGTTCCAATTCATATCGGGACTGGGCCTCACATTGGAATCTTTCGAAAACCAGGTGAAGACCTGAACAAAGGCGATAAATTCGACTTTACAATCAAAGCCGAAGAGGCTTACGGCGAGTATGACGAGGAGCATGTCATCGACCTCCCCAAAAACATCTTCGAGATAGAAGGCAAGTTCGACAGCGAACGCGTAGTAGAAGGCGCCGTAATCCCCTTGATGACCTCGGAAGGCCAACGTATCAACGGAAGCGTAGTCGAAGTAAAGGACGATGTAGTAGTAATGGACATGAATCACCCCCTGGCAGGCTGCGACCTGAACTTCGTAGGTGAAATCACCGAAAACCGTCCTGCCACCAACGACGAACTGTCGGAAATGGCACGCATGATGAGCGGCGGCGGATGCAGCGGCGGATGCGGTGGCGGATGCAACTGCGGAGACTGTAGCAGCGAATGCTGTAGTTAACGGTTAATGATTAAGGGTTAGTGATTAAGGGTTAGCGATTAGTGGTTAGTGATTAAGAGGTGGTGATTTGGTTTATCAATGGCACATATTCATAATGCTGCGATTAATCGCTAACCATTAATCACTAATCATTCCCCCCTTAATCACTAATCACTAATCGCTAACCGCTAACCGCTAACCCCTAATCACTTACTTGTCATTATTTCCAGGACAACTTTGTCGGTTTCATTCATTCCTTTGGAGCCTATCTTCGTGAGGTTTCGGATACTTTGGTCTACATCTTCATCAATAATTCCTTCAACGGAAGTGACGCAACGGTTTTCCATTGCCATGATGGCGGAGAGGACGGCGGTAGAGACGCCGGTAGTTACTTTCAAGGCGCAACTGGGTTTGGCGCCGTCGCAAATCATTCCTGTAAGGTTGGCAATCATGTTCTGAACGGCAAAGGATACTTGTTCGTAAGTACCGCCCATGAGCCAGGTAATGCCGCAACTGGAGCCGGTGGCGGCTACTACGCAACCGCACAGGGCAGACAGACGTCCCAGACTTTGCTTGATATAAATCACAGTCAGATGGCTGAGCATGAGGGCACGGATCAACTCTTCTTCCGATTTGCCGTTCTCCTCGGCATAGACCAGCACGGGCAATGTAGCGGAAATACCCTGGTTTCCACTGCCCGAATTACTCATGACCGGTATCATAGCTCCTGCCATACGGGCATCGCATGCACCGGACGTGTAAGAAAGGATATGGGAGAATACGCTGTCGCCCAAAATCTTGTGTTCATAATTGCCACGTAACATTCTGCCCAGTCCATGACCGTAGTTCCCGTCGAAAGAACGTTCGGCGGCGGCTTTATTCAAACAGGCGGTTTCAAGGATAAAACGGATTTCGTCCAGCGGGGCATTCATGGCAAAGTCATATACCTTCCGCAAGGTCAGGCCTGCGACTTGCGCCTCCTCTTCTCCGCAACCCGCACTTTGCTTGTTTAAAAGGACATCGCCGTTACGGGCTATATATATAAAGGTGGTATGGCCGCCGGCTATAATGGCAGTGGCTTTATTCCCGCCGGATTTGCAGCACACCTCGATATAAAGCTTTTCCGTGATATTCTTCTTCAGCGATATATCGATGCGTTTTTCGCCGATAAAGCGTTTTCCCTCTTCTACGGCGGCAGGATTGCTGTCTTTCAGCACTTCCAACTGATACTCCGACTTGCCTATCAGCGCTCCCAGGGCTATAGCTATGGGCAGTCCAATCATACCTGTGCCGGGAATGCCCACTCCCATTGCGTTCTTCAGGATATTGGCACTCAACAAGACATCTATTTTCTCCGGCTTTGCACCCAAGGTTTCGGTTGCTTTCGCCACACATAAGGCAACAGCAATGGGTTCCGTACAGCCAATGGCAGGAACTACTTCGCGCTGTACCAAAGCAATTATTTGTTTTCTTTCGGCTTCAGTCATACCATATATATTTTTATTCAATCTTTATACAAAGATATACGGAATAACAAATAAATACCAGAGTTTACCGCACTTTTTTCTTCTTGTATCTGTTATTACAAAATAATAGCGTATTTTTGCAAACTGCTAAACTGTATTTATTTATCAACATTCAAAAAAGAAGGATATGAATTTTAAGAAGTGGACTACTGCTCTCATGCTTGCCTTAGCCGTTTCGTCCTGCATACAAGACGAAGCGCTCAACTCCGAAGCAGCCATTGACGCCTGTACAGGCGCGGATGTACAATTGGCTCACATCAACAGTGACTCTAAAGAAATAAACATATATGTACATAAAGGGGCAAACCTTGCCAAACAGCAACTGCTGTTTACGCTGCCCGACGGTGCCACCATCAAGGCAGACGAACATTCACCGAATGACATCCTTAACAATTACGATTTCAGCAACGAGTCTCACTCCCGCACCTTCACCGTCACTTCCGAAGACGGCGAATGGACCGCTACCTATACCGTAAAAGTAGTACCTGCCGAAATGCCGGAAACATTCCATTTCGAAGACCTGCTCCCCTCTGCCGGTACTGAATACGACATTTTCTATGAGTTCGAACCCGGAACTTCAACCAGTGTTTCACGCGTAGCACAATGGTCCAGCGGCAACCCCGGCTACAAACTTACCGGCATGACAGACAACCGCACCGGCTATCCTACGCAGCAGGTTGCCGACGGCTACCGCGGCAACGGACTGAAACTGACCACTTGCGACACCGGAAGTTTCGGAGCCATGGTGCAAATGTATATTGCCGCCGGAAACCTGTTTATCGGTTCCTTCGACCTGGCAAACGCTCTGAAAGATCCTCTGCGTGCCACCAAGTTCGGCATACAGTATTACAAACGCCCCATAGCGTTGAAGGGTTACTTCAAATTCAAGGCAGGAGAAGTTTATACCGATGAAGGCGAAGTACAGAAAGACATGAAAGACCGTTTCGACATTTACGCCATACTGTACGAAGCAAACGAGAACTCCTTTATGCTGGACGGCAGCAACAGCCTGACTTCCGAAAACATCGTAGCCAAAGCCCAAATCAGTGAAGAGGCTGCTGTAGAAACCGATGAATGGACAGCATTCGAGTTACCTTTCGAACCAATGAACGGTAAAGAGATAAACAAGTCGAAACTGCAGGACGGCAAGTACAAATTAAGCATTGTCCTCTCCTCCAGCGTGAAAGGCGCGTACTTTAAAGGGGCAGTCGGCAGCACATTATACGTAGACGAATTAGAACTTATAAGCGAAGAAATCTGATTATAGAATATGAAAAAGCATCATTTTATTTGCACGATAGCCGTACTGCTGGCAATGGTAGCCAACGTACAGGCACAAGAAGAGAGAAACAAAAGTCTTATCAACTCCTATCTGCACGGTTGGGAATACAACATTAAAGCCGGATTCAATATCGGCGGTACATCTCCCATTCCCCTGCCCAAGGAGATACGCAAGATAGATAGCTACGCACCGGGCATCGCCATTGCCATCGAAGGTAATGCCACCAAGTGGTTCGACGAAAAGAAAAAGTGGGGACTTACCCTGGGACTGCGGTTGGAGAACAAGAACATGACTACCGAAGCCACCGTAAAGAACTACGGTATGAAAATCATCAATACCAACGGCGGAGAGCTGGCAGGTCTTTGGACGGGTGGAGTCAAAACCAAAGTGAAAAACTCCTATCTCACCATTCCCATCCTTGCCGACTACCGCATCAGCAAGCGCTGGATAGTATCGGCAGGTCCGTACTTCTCCTATCTGCTGGAAGGCAACTTCTCCGGACACGTGTACGAGGGTCACTTGCGCACACCCGACCAGACCGGTTCCAAAGTGGAGTTTACCGATGAAAGCATCGCAACTTACGATTTCTCCAACGAGCTGCGCAAGTTCCAGTGGGGTATCCAATTTGGGGGCGAATGGAAAGCGTTCAAGCATCTCACCGTGCATGCCGATGTAACGTGGGGATTAAACAATATCTTCCAGAAAGACTTCGATACGATAACGTTTAATATGTATCCTATCTATCTGAACTTAGGATTCGGATATGCTTTCTAAACAAGATTTTTTCGTTTTTTGTCGTCACTCGTCACTTTTCGTCTTAATACACTAAGAACAAGAGTATTAACGGGTAACGATAAGTTATATCAACGGTGATGACCAATATTGGTCGTCACCGTTTTTCTATAGCATCTTAAATCAAACAGAGCTATCATTCTGTTATTCAGCATAAAGCGAAGAGATTATTCTTCTCATATAAAAAATGTGAAAATCTTCGTTTTCTCCCTAATATCCTACATTTCGTACGAATTATTCCACTTAACATCAGCACTTGGTGCTTAATGTATCGAAAAGCGGTACTTATATTATATTGATAACACACTTTTTAAAGCTGTCATAAAGATATTCTTTTCCTATATTTCATAGTATTTCGCAGCCGCTAAAGTAGACCTTTATGATGCCCGAACAAGTAGTGATGATTATTGGGACGTCACTTTTTACAAAACTTATCATTCTTAATAACTATATTATTTTATCAACATTTTATACATAAAAGTGACGAGCAAGAAGAAGAATAATTATAAAAAAAGAGTATATCAGAATAGAAATTTTCAAACTTCTATTCTGATATCTCTTTAAAAATCAATATATTATAAACTACTTATTCACAAATAACTTCAAAGTTAGTCAAAAAAAGTACTACCTCCTTGCTCCTTTGAATCTATCCCCATCCTTACTTGAAGAACACACAATAGCAAACTTATTTATATTCATTTCCTACTTTATATTCTTTTCTATGTAAACTCTATATTAAATGAAGTAAATTCTTCTTTTTCAGTACCATCGTACAGCTGACGCAACAATGTAATCAGAATCATTTATCATCGTCACTATTCAATATTAGTACCATCTTTTCATCCATCCTGATGTTTCATATAAAGAACTGCTTGAATAGCACATCGTCTATAGCATCTGTCTCTATGCCATACAATGACATCTCCTTGATTTTTTCTGTGTTTCTAAATATTTATCTCCAGATTTATATTTATATACCCCTCTGAAAAACAAAGGCTTTTTAGGATACAAGACGTGATTTTCCATATTCGAATTGTATGTACATTTTCCACCAAATCTACGTTTGTGAATAAAGAACCAGGTTTCATATCAAATGAACCTGTATATAAAGATCCTGATGTTATTTTGGGGATTAAAAAATTTGCAGCATTGGGATACTCAAAAGTTGTCATTTTAGCAGCATAAGTATTTTCACCTATAGGCTCATTTTCCAATAATACAAAAAATCCCGCAGCCATGGCAGCACCTGGGTTGGATGCCCATATATCATTTTTTTCGAGGTAAAAAGAGCATTATTTTTCCTAAACCATATTCCGGATGCTCCCCATTCGTCAAAATTAAACTTCATCACTGTATTTTTAGTCGGAGATTTCACTACATACTCCACTATTGTACCATCTTCCGCTGTCACAGCAATAGTCACATCTGATGAAAGATTCATAGCCTTACCACTTTCTACAGAAGAAGTAGCCTTATCAGAAATAGTGAAGGTAGGAACCAAGTTTTTCAAAGCATCCGGATTCTCTTCAACTTTTGCTTCATCTACTCTGAATGTAATCGTATTATCCTCATTAATAACCGGTTGTTCAATTACAATCGCATTCGCCTCATTGGACATATCGAAAGAAAAAGCTGTAATCTTTGCCTCGCTACTTTCAGAACCTGTCAGACGAGTACCCTCGTATACAACTTTTACACTCTGCTTCAAGCCGCCTACAGTAGCATCAATATCCATATCTACCTTTACAGCACTATTTGCAATAGTACCTTTGGCATTGATTGTACAAGACAAGGCATCAACCTTTAAATCTTGAGTACCGGTAAATGTATATACATTACCATTTTGAGATAATACACAATTCTTTAACTCTACATCACCGATAGTAATTCCCATAAAGCTAAAATTGGCCAAAGAGAGATTTATAGCAGAAGGACCGGCCTTTTCAATCTTTATTTTTTGAGGTTCTGAAGGCATTGTAGTCCCCTCTACTGTTACAGTCAATGTACCTTTATAGTTACCAGCCATCTCACTTTCAATGACCTTAGAATAATCCGGCGCCTCATCGTCATCGCTACAAGCGGTAAATAAACTCATTGAACAAATCAATGCGAATAAATAAAACAAATTTTTCTTCATACAAATACTTGTTTAGTTAATAAAATCCCTACATAGTTAAGGGTTAGTTAATATTCTCTTTTATATCGAGGGTGCAAAATAACAGTTTTTAAAGCCTTTAAACAAGGTCTTTAATAAAAAATAGATGTCCTTTTTTTCATATAGGAAGAATTATAAGCATTCTTTACATTATTAAATACTCTTACATGTTTCCGCAAAAAGATACGGTTTCAAACAGTATTTTTATTCTCTAAAAGTCGGGAAATAAAAGATTTATTATCATTTTTGAAACGTTTTACAAAAAAAATTGTTACCTTTATAAAGTCAAAGCCTTTTATAACAAGGCAAACTGGCACATTAACCTCATTATAAACCCTTAAAGCAATTGATATGTTCAACTCATTCGGCAATATTCTCCGCCTTACCAGTTTCGGAGAATCACACGGTAAAGGCATAGGCGGCGTAATAGACGGATTCCCCGCAGGAATCACCATCGATATGGACTTCGTACAATCGGAGCTCGACCGCCGGCGACCGGGGCAATCACGCATCACTACCTCACGCAAAGAATCCGACAAGGTGGAATTCCTTTCCGGCATCTTCGAGGGCAAGTCCACCGGATGCCCCATCGGATTCATCGTGTGGAACGAGAACCAGCACTCCAACGACTATAACAACCTGAAAGAAGTGTACCGCCCCTCGCACGCCGACTATACATATAATGTAAAATACGGAATACGCGACCACCGCGGCGGCGGACGCTCATCGGCACGCGAAACCATTTCGCGCGTAGTGGCAGGCGCATTGGCAAAACTCGCCTTAAAACAGCTTGGCATCCGCATCACCGCATACACCTCGCAGGTAGGCCCCATCAAACTGGAAGAAAACTATACCGCCTACGACCTTGACCTGATTGATACCAACCCAGTGCGTTGCCCCGACCCGGAGAAAGCAAAAGAAATGGAAGAACTTATCTTCAAGATAAAGGGCGAAGGCGATACCATTGGCGGCGTGGTGACCTGCGTCATCAAAGGATGCCCCATCGGACTGGGACAACCCGTTTACGGCAAACTCCAATCCGCCCTTGCCGCCGGCATGCTCAGTATCAACGCCGCAAAAGCGTTTGAATACGGCGAAGGCTTCAAAGGACTGAAGATGAAAGGCTCCGAACAGAACGACGTGTTCTATAACAACAACGGACGCATCGAAACGCATACCAACCACTCCGGTGGCATTCAGGGCGGCATCAGCAACGGACAGGACATCTACTTCCGCGTAGCCTTCAAGCCGGTGGCAACCGTGCTCATGGAGCAGCACACCGTAAACATGGACGGCGTGGACACCACCCTCAAAGCCCGCGGACGTCACGACCCCTGCGTACTGCCCCGAGCCGTGCCCATCGTAGAAGCCATGGCAGCCATGACCCTGCTCGATTTCTACTTGATTGACCGTACTACACAATTATAACAAACGGGTGATAAAGTGATAGGATATCACCTCATCATTTCACATTATTATTATGGAAATAAAGAAATATATCGCAGAGAACGAATCCGGAATGCTGGAAGAACTGTTCAGTCTTATCCGTATCCCCAGCATCAGTGCCAAACCCGAACACCACGACGACATGCTGGCGTGTGCCGAACGCTGGGCGCAACTGCTGCTCGCCGCCGGTGCAGACGAAGCACTGGTAATGCCTTCGGCTGGCAATCCCATCGTATTCGGACAGAAGATTGTAGACCCGAAAGCCAAAACCGTATTGATATACGCACACTACGACGTAATGCCCGCCGAACCGCTGGAACTCTGGAAAAGCAATCCCTTCGAGCCCGAAGTACGCGACGGCCACATCTGGGCGCGCGGTGCGGACGATGACAAAGGACAGTCCTTCATCCAGGTAAAGGCTTTTGAATATCTGGTAAAGAATAACCTGCTGACTCATAACGTCAAGTTCATCTTTGAAGGAGAGGAAGAGATTGGCTCGCCCAGCCTCGAAGGCTTCTGCCGGGAACACAAAGAACTGCTGAAAGCCGACGTAATCCTCGTGTCCGACACCAGCATGCTGGGTGCAGACCTTCCCTCGCTGACTACCGGCCTGCGCGGACTTGCCTATTGGGAGATAGAGGTAACCGGTCCGAACCGCGACCTGCACTCCGGACATTTCGGCGGTGCGGTGGCCAACCCCATCAATGTGCTTTGCGGAATGATAAGCAAGGTGACGGATGCCGACGGACGCATCACCGTTCCCGGCTTCTACAATGATGTGGAAGAAGTGCCGCAGGCGGAACGTGAAATGATAGCGCACATCCCGTTCGACGAGGAGAAATACAAAAAGGCTATCGACGTAAATGCCCTTTTCGGCGAAAAAGGATACAGCACGCTGGAGCGCAACAGTTGCCGTCCGTCTTTCGATGTATGCGGCATCTGGGGCGGCTATACGGGCGAAGGCTCCAAAACCGTACTGCCCTCCAAGGCATACGCCAAAGTATCCTGCCGACTGGTTCCGCATCAGGATCATCACAAGATTTCGCAACTGTTTGCCGATTACATCATGGCTATCGCTCCCGATACCGTACAGGTAAAAGTCACCCCCATGCACGGCGGGCAGGGATATGTATGCCCCATCACGCTCCCGGCATACCAGGCTGCGGAGAAAGGCTTCGCCAAAGCTTTCGGCAAGAAGCCGTTAGCAGTACGTCGCGGTGGCAGCATTCCCATTATCTCCACATTCGAGCAGGTACTGGGCATCAAAACCATACTGATGGGATTCGGTCTGGAGTCCAACGCCATCCATTCTCCCAACGAGAACATTCCGCTGGATATACTGCGCAAAGGAATCGAGGCGGTTGTTGAATTCCATCTGAACTACTGACACCTGAAAAGATTTCAGAGCTGCAACCGGAAAATACGGAAAGGATTATAACCGGATATAACTTTACTCGAACGGCTTGCGGAATGTACAACCTCTTTTCCATTCGGAACAACCGTAAGCCGTTTTTCCTTTAATAACCGTTCCTTTTCCGCAAAGCGGGCAAGGCTGGCCTACCAGCGCATCGGCAGGTTGCTTCTCACCGGCTGCCTGCTCCGTTTTCTTCGTTGCAGACTTCCGCGGCGCTCTTTTCTTCGGTTCTTTTTTCGGTTTATCGGATGCGGCAGCAGCTTTTTCCCCCTTACCCTTTTCCGGCACGGGAGCCTGTATTGTGATATGACGGTTGCTGTTATCGGAAAGTACACTCATCACAATCTCCGATACCATCTGCTTCAGCTCCTCCAAAAACTGTCCGGCATTATAGGTACGCTTCTCTATTTCACGCAACTTCTTTTCCCATATACCCGTCAGTTCGGCAGATTTCAACAACTCTTCGTGGATAATCTGAATCAGTTCCACACCCGTAGGGGTAGCTATCAGGTTCTTTTTCTCCTTACGGATATAGTTGCGCTTGAAGAGCGTCTCGATAATGGCAGCACGCGTGGAAGGACGGCCGATACCGTTCTCTTTCAAGGCATCGCGCAGTTCGTCGTTATCCACCAGCTTGCCGGCAGTTTCCATGGCGCGCAGCAAGGTAGCTTCGGTGTACGGACGCGGCGGTTGCGTCCACTTCTCGTACAGGTCGGGCAGGTGCGGGCCGCTCTCTCCCACCACAAAGGCGGGGAGCACGTTCTCTTCTTCTCCGCCCTTCTCCTCTTTTTCCTCCTGCGACTGTGCCGAGGGCGTGCCGAATACCACACGCCAGCCGGATTCCAGTATCTGCTTGCCCGAAACCTTAAACTCTATCTGCTCCACCTCGCCTATTACGGTGGTCGTAGCGAACAGACAGTCCGGATAGAACACGGCAATGAAACGGCGTGCAATCAGGTCGAATACGCGGCGCTCCATATCCGTCAGGTTCTGGGGGGGCTGGCCGGTAGGAATGATGGCATGGTGGTCCGTCACTTTCGAGTTGTCGAACACCTTCTTCGACTTCGGCAGAGTAGCCCCGTCCAACGGAGCAGTCAACGCCTGGTAATCGCGCAGGCCCTTCAGTATGCCGGGACATTTGGGATAGATGTCGTCACTCAGGAAAGTGGTATCTACACGCGGATAGGTCGTTACTTTCTTCTCGTAAAGCGACTGGATGGTTTTCAGCGTCTCATCGGCGGAGAAAGCGAATTTCCGGTTGCACTCCACCTGCAGGGAAGTCAGGTCGAACAAACGGGGCGGAGCCTCTTTCCCGTTCTTGCGGGTGACATTCGTTATGGTAAAAGGAGAATTCTTTATCTGTTCCAGCAAAGCCTCACCCCGCTCCCGGTCTGTGATAGGTTCTATTCCCCGGTTATCTTCGGGTTTGGCAGCTTTGGCGGCTGCCCCTTCTTTCTGTTTTTCCGCTTCCAGCACCAGTTCCTCATCGCTCTTGCGGAGAATGGCGGAGAAGGTGGTGTCGCGATACACCGTCTTCAGTTCCCAGTATTGCTTGGGAACGAAGTTCTGTATTTCGAGCTGTCGATTTACGATGAGCGCGAGCGTAGGCGTCTGCACACGTCCTATGGAAAGTACCTGCCGGTTCTGCCCGTACTTCATGGTGTAGAGGCGGGTGGCGTTCATCCCCAGCAGCCAGTCACCGATGGCACGCGAAAGCCCCGCCTCGTACAACGGCTGGAAATCGGACGCATCCCTCAGTTTGGCAAACCCTTCGCGGATGGCTTCTTCCGTCAGCGAAGAAATCCACAGACGCTTCACCGGACAACGCGCACCGGCTTTCTGCATCACCCAACGCTGAATCAACTCTCCCTCCTGTCCGGCATCACCGCAGTTTATAATCATGTCGGCATGCTGCATGAGGTTCTCGATTACGTGGAACTGGCGTTCGTAGGTAGGGTTGCTGATAAGCTTGATGCCGAAACGGGGCGGAACCATAGGCAGGCTGCCCAAGCTCCACGACTTCCAGTTGGGTGTGTATTCGTGCGGTTCCTTAAGGGTACAGAGATGCCCGAACGTCCAGGTCACCTGGTATCCGTTTCCCTCGATGTACCCGTCTTTCTTATCTTTCGCTCCGAGTACATCGGCTATGTCACGCGCCACGGAAGGCTTTTCGGCAATACAAACTATCATTCGATTTCCTTTTTTAGGCAATGCAAAGATAATGCAAAAATTCGATTAAGCGAGCCGGGGAAGGAAGTTGTTCTTGTTTCAGACACAGAGATGCAGAGACACAGAGTCTTAAAAACGGCTCTTTTCATGTAAGGCTGTTCCTCTCCCTATCCCCTCTCCTGCTCTGTGTTTCCGCATCTCCGCGTTCACATTCCCCCCGCGTTTCAGTGCCTCCATATCCCTCTTTTAGCACAAAATTAAAACAGAACTATACAAAATTAGCAATCAAATAAACATTCCGTACCATAAAAAAAACATTAGAGTCCGCAGATACATGGAAAAAGGCGTAATTTAGCAATCGAGGAACAGTCTCCGAAAAAACAATTATAAAACTAATAATATGGTAAAACGAATCTCAGTGAAGCACATAGCCTGCCTATCCCTGCTCAGTACATCAATGGCACACGCTGCCGAACGTCCCAACATCATCTACATCTTTACCGACCAGCATACGGCAAACGCCATGAGCTGCGCCGGAAACCCGGACTTGCACACGCCCAATCTGGACAGACTGGCTGCCGCCGGTATCATGTTCCAGAATGCTTACTGTACCGCACCGCTCAGCGGCCCTTCACGCGGCGCCATGTTCACGGGATGCTACCCAGGCACAACAGGACTGTTGGTCAACGGTGCTCCGCTACAAGAATCGCTCCAGACGCGAACACTGGGCACACTGGTAAAAAATGCTGGATACGAATGCGCCTACGGCGGCAAATGGCATGTGCCTGAACTCGATATCCCGGATAAAGTGCGAGGATTCGACCAAATTTACAAACACAGCGATGACGGACTGGCAGAAGCCTGTGTGGAATTCCTTTCGCGCAAACACAACAAGCCTTTCTTCCTGGTAGCTTCTTATGACAATCCGCATAATATCTGCGAATATGCACGCAGCCAGAATCTTCCTTACGGCAACCTGGACATACCCGAAATACGCAACTGTCCGGGACTTCCCCCTAACTTTGCCAAGAACCCGTACGATGCCGATGTCATCGAGAAAGAAAGGGAAAACAATTTCAACGTCTACCCCACCGCCACTTTCACCCCCGAAGACTGGCGTATGTACCGCTACACATACTACCGCCTCGTAGAGAAAGTAGACCGTGAAATCGGCAAGATTGTAGACGCCATCGACAAGAATAACTTGTGGGAGAATACCGTCGTTATCTTCTCCAGCGACCACGGAGACGGAATAGGCGCCCACCACTGGAACCAGAAATCGGCCCTGTACGAAGAAGTGGTAAACATCCCGTTCATCGTAACCCTGCTCGGCAAGAAACATGCCGGCACGAAGCTGCCGCAGCTCATCAGTAACGGTGTAGACTTCTTCGCTACCGTTTGCGACTGGGCAGGCGCCAAACTGCCGGAAGACGCTGACGGAAAGTCGTTCCGCAAAATAGCCGAAGAAGGCAATCCGCAAGCTCCTCACCAGGAGTATGTCATTACCGAAACGCAATTTGACGGCAGCAAGACACGGGGCTGGATGGTACGCACCGAACGCTACAAATATGTATTGTACGACAAAGGAAGACACCGCGAACAACTGTTCGACATGCAGAACGACCGGGGCGAGACAAGAAACCTGATGATGGAGAACGCCTATACGAAAGTGGCGCAGGAACATCGTGATATTCTTGAGAGATTCATGAATAGCCATAAAATCAGACCAACGCGTCCCAAATTGCACGACGTGCCGGGAAAGGTGCTCACAAAAGCAACCAAACATTAATCCGCCATCAGACCAGGAATCAATAAACTTATATAACGCTGTATATGAACAAAATAGTATCCACCATCATTTTCTTCAGTCTTGCAGCCACTGCACAGGCGCAAACGGCCGGAGAAGCCACCATCAGGCTCACCGACACAACGCTGATGCACGAAATGCGTGCAACTCCCTCGCCGCTGGACGGCGCTGAAATCAGCGACCGTGCTGTGTCCTTCCAATGGCCGCTGCCGGCGGGCCTTAACATCCTGCGAAGCGGACTGGACGGTGCGGAAAAGAACATCCCCCCCAAAAAGAAACAGACAAAAGCAAGCTACGCTACTTCCTGCGCTACTCGCAAACTCCGGCATTCAAGCCGGAAGCGACCGTACAGGCCGAGACACGCTGGCCGTTCTTCAACCCCAAACAGGATTTGGCTCCGGGCACATGGTACTGGCAATACGGCTATGTTACGGACGGAAAGACCGAATGGAGCGATACGCTGCAATTTACGGTAAAGAACAATCCCCGGAAGTTCTGCCCGCCCGCACTGGATGCCGTACTTAAGAACCTGCCTGCCCACCACCCCCGCGTATGGCTCGACAGAGACGAATGGGACGGTTTCATAAAGCGCAGCGAGGGCAAAACCGAACGCAAGACTTACCTCAAACGTGCCGACAAAGTACTCGCCACTCCGATGAAGTCGGTAAACGACATTAACTCGGACCTGGCAAAAGGACTGGCCAACGAGATGCAGAAAAATGCCATGCTCACCCGCGAAAGCCGCCGCATCATCGACAGCGAAGAAGCGAATACCGACGTACTTATCCGCGCCTACCTGCTCACCAAAGACCGCCGCTATGCCGACGAAGCCGTGAAGCGCGTCAAGGAGATGGCGACTTGGGGAGACAACAAAAACGTAGTGGGCGACTTCAACGAAGCCACCCTGCTCTCGCTCTGCTCCATGGCATACGACGCACTGTACGATGTTCTAGACGATGCCACGCGCAAGTTCCTGCTGAACGAAATAAAGGCATTCGGCAACAGCATGTACATGCACGACATCAACCGCCTGGAAAACCACATCGCCGACAACCATGTGTGGCAGATGACTTTCCGCATCCTCACCATGGCAGCCTTTACCGTTTACGGTGAACTGCCCGAAGCCGATGCGTGGACGGACTATTGCTATAACCTGTGGCTCGCCCGCTTCCCCGGTCTGAACAAGGACGGAGCCTGGCACAACGGCGACTCCTACTTCCACGTCAACATCCGTACACTTGTAGAAGTGCCCTATTTCTATACCCGCCTCACCGGCTTCAACTATTTCTCCGACCCCTGGTATCAGGGAAATGCCCTGTACGTCATCTACCAGCAGCCGCCATTCTCAAAATCAGGCGGTAACGGCAGCTCACACCAGAAGATACTTACCCCGAGCGGTACGCGTGTTGGCTACGCCGATGCTCTGGCACGTATGACCGGCAATACATTTGCCGCAGATTACGTGCGCCACATCAGCGCCCGCCAGCCCGACATACTCGAACAGGGAAGCACCTCGAAAGCCGGCGGCCTCGCATGGTTCCGCCTGCAATGCGACAAGCCCTTGCCGGACGGACCGGGTTTGAAAGACCTTCCCATGGGACATGTATTCCCGCAGAGCGGACTGGCCTCGTTCTCCACCAACCTGGACGATACCCGCAAAAGCGCCATGCTCAGCTTCCGCAGCAGTCCTTACGGCAGTACCTCGCACGCCATAGCCAACCAGAATGCTTTCAATACTTTCTGGAACGGCCAGTCGCTCTTTTACAGTAGCGGACACCATACCAGCTTTACCGACATACACGGCGTTTACTGCCACCGCGCCACCCGCGCCCACAACACCATTCTGGTGAACGGCATGGGACAACGCATCGGAACGGAAGGTTACGGCTGGATTCCCCGTTACTATGTCAGCGACAATATCAGCTATGTGGCAGGCGATGCTTCCAATGCCTATGGAAAGGTTATCTCGCCGCTCTGGTTGCTGCGCGGCGAACAGAGCAACCTGGAATTTTCTCCTGAAAACGGTTGGGACGATACCGGTCTGAAAATCTTCCGCCGCCACATCGTAACTTAGGCAAAAGCGGTTATTCCTTTATATACGACGAGCTGGAAGCCGAAGAGCCCGTGACCTGGAGCTACCAGCTACATACGGTTACCAACCCTATGAATGTGGACAAGACCCGGGAATACGTACACATACGGGCCACCAGCAAGGACGGTGCGTCCGATGCCTATCTCTTCTCCTCCGGAACGCTGAAGACGGATACGACCTCCCGGTTCTTCGTACCTGCCGTCAACTGGCTGCGTGCCGATGAGAGAGGGGCACTTCGCACCCTATCCCAACCACTGGCACTTCACCGCAACGTCGGACAAACAGAAAGTGTACCGCTTCGCTACAATTGTGTACACACATGCCAAAGACAATGATGCGGAAAACGCACAAGCCGCTCCCCGCAAACTGAAAGACGGTAGTATCCAAATCGGTAACTGGAATATCAAAGCAAACATATCCACCGCCGGAAAGCCTTCTTTCGAGGTACGCAACACGCGCAAAGACTGCGATGCAAGCATCAGTTACAAGGATTACGGTGCAACCGTGATACACGATAACGGCAAAAAGACCGAGTTGAAGACGAAGTTCCCGAACTGGAAATCTAACAGCAAGAACATATCAACAAGAAAACATATACGGACACATGAAGAAACTGCTACTGCTCACAATCGCAATCTGGTACCTGACAGCCGGCTGTTACAGCCAGACAGACTGGACAAGTTTCATGTCCCGGCAGGACATGACCTGGACCCGCCTGCCCCAAACCTGGTACGAAGCCCCCTTCATGGGAAACGGCAGCATGGGTTCCTATATCTGCAAAGAACCTGGAAAAAACGCCATACGGGTAGATGTAGGCAACAGTATGGTACACGACCACCGCACAGACGATGCGAGCATCTATGGAAGAGGCCGGCTGCTTATCGGTTATTTTCTACTGCATCCCGTGGGAGAAATAAAATCCGGCGACCTGAGGCTGGACTTATGGAATGCTGAAACCACCGGGTGTATCCGTACCACCCGGGGAGAGATAAAGCTGAGAGCCTGTGTCACTTCCGAGAGTCCCTATATCCTGGTCGAAGCCGAAGCTACGGCAGGCGAAAAAGAGTTCACCTGGAAATTCTATCCGGAAAACACGGATTCGCCGAGGCAGTTGAATGCAATCCGGAAGGGTAACAAGAACCACCTCAAAAAAGACTATGTGTCCAATCCCGCCCCGCAACTGTCCGCACGCAATGGGCTGAACCTCTGCTGGCAGCCCCTGCTTGCCGGCGGCGGTACTGCCACAGCCTGGAAAGAGATTAGGAAAGAGAATACAAGCACGCTTATCGTAAGCAATGCACATTCCTTTCCCGGAACAGAGGCTTTGCAAAAGGTGGAAACGGCACTGGCAAGCCTGCAGGAAGCCGACCTGCCCGTGCTCCGGAAAGCACACCGGGAATGGTGGCATAACTACTATCCACAAAGTTTCGTGAGCCTTCCCGACAAGAAGATGGAGAATTTCTACTGGGCTCAGATGTACAAGCTGGCATCGGCCACCCGCACCGGCGGCGGACTGCTCGACAACAGCGGTCCCTGGCAAGTGCTGACTCCCTGGCCCAATGCCTGGTGGAACCTGAATGTGCAACTGAGCTACTGGTCCGTATACCCATCCAACCGGCTGGAACTGGGCATGCCGCTGGTGGACGCGATAGGAAACAATCTGGATAATCTGATAAACAACGTTCCCGAACCCTACCGGAAAGATGCCGCCGCACTGCCCGTAGCCACCGACTTTACCCTGACGGGGGCAACAGTGAATGTTCCCGGAACCGAAAAGAAAGCCCAGGTAGGCAACCTGACGTGGATTTGCCATAACCTCTGGCTGCAATACCGCTTCAGCATGGACGAATCGATATTGAGGAATACCCTGTACCCTACACTGAGACGGGCCGTCAATTTCTATCTGCCTTTCCTGACAGAAGACAAATCGGGCAAGCTTCATTTGAAAAGAACCTATTCTCCGGAGTACGGTACTGCCGAAGACTGCAACTACGACATCGCCCTGCTGCGCTGGGGATGCAATACATTGCTCGAGGCAAGCAGGATTCTATCTGTCGATGACGAGCTGATACCCCGCTGGAAACAAGTTGCAGAATACCTGACCGACTACCCGCAGGACGAAAACGGCATGATGATAGGCAAGGATGTACCTTTCAGCCGCTCGCACCGCCACTACTCGCACCTGCTGATGTTCTATCCGCTCTACCTGTTGAATGCCGAGCAGAACGGCAGCAAGGAGCTTATGGAAAAATCCGTAGAGCATTGGCACAGCCTGCCGGGCAATATCCTGGGTATACTTATACGGGGGCTTCTTCGCTGTATGCTGCATTCGGCGAGGGCGACAAGGCGCTGGAGAAACTCAACGGCCTGTTTGCCCGCACCCTGCACCCCAACACCATGTACATGGAGAGCGGACCGGTTATCGAGACCCCGTTGTCGGGCGCACAATGCATACACGACATGCTGCTGCAAAGCTGGGGCGGAAAGATACGTGTATTCCCTGCCGTACCTTCCCAATGGAAAGATGTACAGTTCAAGGACCTGAGAACCGAAGGCGCTTTCCTCATATCCGCTGTGCGGAAAGGCGGAAAGACAAGCTTCATCCGTATCAAAAACCTTGCCGGAGAACCGTGTATCCTACGCACCGATATGGCAAATCCGGTTGTAAAGGCAGGCAATGCCACATTGACCCTGCAAAAAGAGGGTGAGTACCTATTGGATTTAAAGAAAGGAGAAAGCGTAATCCTGACTGCCGCAGGGGGGAATATTCCCGTCATAAATCCTGTCGGCGGAGAAGGAGAAAATTATTTCGGACTGAAGTAGAAGGGCGGCTTTAGCGGAATGAAAAACAATCGGTAAGCAAGCCCCCGCAAATACCCGTAAAAACAGCCTGGGTTTACGTATTCAACGTAAACCCAGGCTGTTTTTATATACCTGTCCCATACTTTTTCTACAAAAATATAAGAAAACTGAACAGAACTAAAAGCCAAATCAACGATACTGTAGAATTACAACACACACTAAAAAGCGATTGAGCGAGAAAGAACCTAATTTAGCAAACACAAAAACAAATTGTTATTACTATCATAGATTCCGTATGAAAAACATCCGAAGAATCATCCTTGTAATGGCCTGCTTACTCTGCATACCGGGTATTCACGCTCAAGATTTCACCGTTACCGGAAAAGTCATAGACAATACCGGGCTGGAAGTTATCGGCGCCAACATTTCCATAAAAAGGAAGTACGGGAGTTGGAACAATCACCAATATCGACGGGCAATACACCCTCAAAGTCAATAACCCTGCCAAAGATGTACTGGTAATTTCCTATATAGGAATGAGAACACAGGAAGTAGCGGTAAAAGGACAAAAACAAATCAATGTGACTTTGCAAAGAAGACAGTAAGATTCTGGACGAAGTTGTTGTCATCGGTTACGGAACAAACAAACGAAGCGATCTGACCGGTTCCAGTAGTGTCTGTGAAAAATGAAGACCTGATGCAAACCCCTACTTCTGACGTAGCACAAGCACTGGCAGGACGCGTGGCAGGTGTACAAGTCATGCAAAGCGAAGCGAACCGGGAGCATCTGTATCGATCCGTGTACGTGGCGGCATCTCCATTACCCAAAGTAACGAACCGCTTTACGTTATTGACGGATTCCCCAGCGAAGACGGCATGAACAGCCTGGATCCCGGTGAAATCGAAACCATAGACATCCTGAAAGACGCTTCTTCCACTGCTATTTACGGAGCACGCGGAGCCAACGGCGTAGTAGTGATTACCACAAAGAAAGGCGCTAAGGACGCTTCTAAAATGAATGTCAGTTTTAACAGTTATATAGGCATACGGAAGGTAAGCAAAAAAAACTCGATGTATTGTCATCCAAGGAGTATGTATTGCTCGATTACGAACGCAATCTCGCCTTATATGGCGAAAGTGGCGTACGGCGTTTCCAGAATGATTACGGCTCTTTCCGGGAGATAGACGAATTATGGAAACCGGGAAGCGTGTAGACTGGCAGGGAAGAAGCATTCGGACGAGTAACAACCTCCCAGAATTACCGCATAAATATTTCCGGCGGGAATAAAGAACTGAAATACAGCCTTTCCTATAACTACGTAAAAGATTTGGGCGCCATGATAAAAGCGGTATGGATCGCCATAACATATCCTTTAACATCTCACACAAAGCTTCCAGCCGCTTTCAGGGCAAACGCACGCCTCATTACGATGAATCGAAAACATACGGCATGGGAACTTCAAGAAGAGTAATAACCGCTTCAATAAATGGAGCATATATTACAATACCGTCCTGTCAACTCATTGAGCGGTAATGACCGCGACTTGATAACGGAGACGATGACCTGATTGACGATGAATCAATCCCATGCAAAAAAGTCCCATCCTCTCCGCACAAGAAGAGACTAAAAATCCGAAAAGATACGCAGTATGCAGGCAAACGGTGGTTTTACTTTCAATTTCACCAAAACGGTTCAGCTTCCGTAACAGTACCGGTATGCGTTATCAAATTTCACGTCAGGATATATTCTACGGAGAAAGTCCGTTACCACGGCAAACGCTCCAGTATCAACGGAAACATTGCCTCACAACGAAAACGGCAGTTTCCAGACCTCCAATGTATTCACTTACGGATTTATAGAGGCAAGATTCATAAACTGAATGTAATGGCGGGTCAAGAGGGGATTTCACGCTGGGCCAAATACTTAGGAGCGTATGCTACCAATTTCCCGAATAATGACATCGGACTGAACGATCATGAACTTGGGAACTCCGAGCGAAATACGCTCCAGCGTCAACGACGACGACCGTTTGCTCTCTTTCTTTTTGCACGTGCCAATTATAACTTCCGGGAAAAGTACCTGCTGACAGCCAGCCAGTGCGTACCGACGGTTCTTCCAAATTTGCCGACCATAAACAAGTGGGGCTTTTTTCCTCCCGTCTGTTTCCGTTGCATGGCGCATGAGCGAAGAAGAATTCGTCAAAAACTGAATCTTTTCTCCGATCTGAAACTCAGAATAGGTTACGGTTTGGCCGGCAATAACCGCGTAGCAAGCTATACATCGTCTTGATTTACCTAACCCGCTATCCTATCGGTGAATCCTACTGTCACCGGATACGCCACATCCGAATTCCCAGCGCCGACCTTAAATGGGAATCGAACAAAAACATTGAATATCGGCATAGATATGGGATTTTTGGAAACGGATAATTGTTTTCCGGAGTTTTACCTCAACAAAAGCTCCAACCTGCTACTGAATTCACGTGTACCGACCTTCTTCCGGACACAAAAACCATGATGCGGAATATCGGAAAGACCAGCAACATCGGTTTTGATCTCAGCGTTACTTCCGTCAATATACAGAAGAAAAACTTTACATGGACCACAAACTTCAACATATCTCACAACCGCAACAAGATTGAAGCTCTATCCGGAGAACGGTATTTCCTTGAAGAAGCCCGTTTCGGTTATGACCAGAAAACACATAAAATCGAGGTGGGCAAGCCCATCGGACAATTCCTATGGTTACAAAACGTCAGGATTATATCAGATAGAGGACTTTTGATTATGATGCCAAAAACCAGACATATACCCTGAAAGAAGCGGTGTTCCCTTACATGAGCGGCACGTTTAACCGCAACGACGTCCGCCCCTGGTATGTGGAAATTTGAAGACCGGAATGGAGACAAAATCATCGACGACTCGGACATGACTGTCATCGGCAATGCCAATCCCGACTTCTACGGTGGTCTGAACAACCAATTCAAATACAAAGAATGGGATTTTAGCCTCTTCTTCACTTTCAGCTATGGCGGTGAGGTGCTGAATGCAACCAAACTGACCAACACCAAAACAGCCACCACCAATTACAGCGTATTGGACATAGCCAATAGCAGCAACCGCTGGATGACTGTCAACAGTGAAGGACAACCGATAACCGACCCGGCAGAAATGGCAGCAATCAACGCCGGAAAAACAGTTGCATGTATATATGATATGGAAGCAGGCGACAAATACATACACTCATGGGCAGTAGAAGACGCCTCTTTCCTAAAAGACTGAGCAATCTAAGCCTGGGATATACTTTCGACCGTAAAAAGCTACGTAAGTTTAACGTTCAAAGTCTCCGCCTTTACTTTACAGGCAGTAACCTCTTCATGGACACCCCTTTATAGCGGCTTTGATCCCGAAGTATCCACCAAAGGCAACAACCTGACACCGGGTGTGGACTATGGCGCTTATCCCCGTAACCGCTCGTATGTATTCGGACTTAACATCACTTTCTAAACAACATACAACCATGAAAAGAAATAATACGTTATATACTATCTGCTTCTTATTGGCATAAAGCATGTGCATCAACACTGCCTGCGAAGATACCTTAAGCGAATCTCCCGATTCATCTTACGAACGTAAAGACTTCTTCATTACCGATAAACAGGCTGACATGGCGGTATTTGGGAATCTACAGCGTACTGCCCACTATTTATGGAGATAAGGACGGCATGGCTTTTCCCTGCTCCGATGATACATACTATGCCAGCGGAACCAATAGCGACAACACCCGCCGTGATATCTGCCATTATACCATTCGTCCCGCCAACACATGGGTAGACGCGGTATGGGTAGGAAAAATACCAGCAAATCAACCGTGCCAATTATACCATTGCGGGTATCGAGAATATGGACGGATATAGTGAAAGCGAAGTATTGCAAGCGTTCGTAGCCGAAGCGAAATTCTTACGTGCACAAGCTGCGTTCGATTTGGTGCGCTATTGGGGTGATGTACCTTTTTAGTACAAACTATACAACGGATTATGAGGTTCGTATAAACCGCGTACAGAACGCGAAGAAAATATACGAACAAATCATCAAAGATCTCGATTTCGCTAAAGAACACCTGAATGGGCCAATGACAGTTCTTCCCCCGAACGTGCCACCCAAGGAAGCGCACGTGCTTTGCTGATGCGCGCGTGTTGCTGACCCGCGCCGGATACAGCCTGCAACTGGACGGCAAAACGACCCGCCCTGGCGAAACGCTGCGCACCCGATATTTTAATTCGGTTATCAGCGAGTGGGAAGCTTTTCAATCCGAAAAAGGACAGTATCACGGTTTTTATAACGGCGGATACGAAGAATTGTTCAAAAGTTTCTCTGCCGGCATTCTGAACAACCGGGAAAGCCTGTTTGAAGTATCTTTCTACTATCCCGGCACTAAAGGGTATTGGGGAACCTATATCGGTATATTTGCAGACGCACCGGCAAATTCGGCAGACGCGAACAAAGTAATGGGACGTGCAGCGGTTTCCTACCGCGCCATACCCGAATGGTATGAGTTCTATGAGGCACAGGATACACGCCGGGATGTCGCCATCGGAAGGCATAGCTGGACATGGAATAAAGAAACCGGCATGCACGAAAAGACAGACTTATCAAAGAAAAAAGGAAACTGGACTCCAGCAAAATGGAGACGTGAATGGATGCCTGCCGGCTATAAAGACCCCAACTATACAGACGTCAATATTGCGTATGTTCGCTATGCGGATGTCGTACTGATGGCGGCTGAAGCTTATAATGAAACAGGCAATACAGCCAAAGCCTGGGGAACTTCTGAACAGTGTACGCAAGCGTGCCGGTGCCACAGAAATTACTGCCCGCAACTATAAAAGTTTGTTCAAGACCCATGAACTTATGAAAAAGCTCGACTTCATCGATGATAACGACGATGCCGGCAAATTCCGTACCGCCCTTTATTGGGAGCGTGGTTTTGAACTGGCTTTCAGCGACAGCGTAAGTTCTGATCTATCCGCTGGGGTATATTAAAGGAAAGCACTGACATTCCCTATTCTCGAGAAAAATAATGGCAGTCAACACTTCTACCAATACCGCCTACCCTGCCTATCAAAACTTCAAGAAAGGAAAGCACGAACTGTTTCCTGATTCCTGAAGATGAACTCACAGATTAATGGTAAACTGGAAAGGAGTAACCCTGGATATTAACGCTATAGGTGTTTATACAAGCGATTATTAAACAAAATTGTAAGCAAAAACCCGAACGAAATTAAAAGGAAAATCACCAATGTCAAACAATTGATATTGGGGCAAAATTTGCTACTGCAATAAATACTATAGTTTTGCCGACAGAGAAAAATATTCAAACAATATATTTATGAGAACAACCTTATTTACAGTAATACTATTTCTAACAAACATAACGGTAGCTAAGCACAGGACCCTGCCCGTATCCGACCGATACCTGATACATTGATGCACGAAATGCGAGCCACCCATATCCGCAAAGACAAAGCCGTAATAGTGACCGGAGCATATCTTTCCAATGGCCGCTTGTCGACCTTTGATAATAAGACAAAACATTGTTTTTTATTAGCAAGCCGTACGTACCAAAAACCGGACAAAAAACAAATTACGTTGTAAAGCCGGTGCTGGTCATGGAAGATCCCGGTTTTAAAAAAAGGAAATACGCAAGTAGAAAACACGCTGGCCGTTTTTTCAATCCGGAAAAAAGACCTTTGCTCCCGGCGTGGCATTGGCAGTTCGGCTAAGATGTAAATGGGTAAAAACATATTGGGCAAGCACACAACAAGTCACAATCGGAAAAAATGCCCGAAAGTTTTTGTCCGCCGGCACTTGAAAACCGTAACTTGCCGGATTACCCAAAAGCACATCCGCGCGTCTCATATGGATAAAAACGATTGGGGACAACTCATCAGGCAGTGCCGTGGAAGCGCAGAGATCAGTAAAAAGCTATCACGTGCGGATAAGCACTCGCCACTCCTATGAAAACCACCAAAGATATCAACAGCAAACTGGCGGAGAGGCAAAACTCACCAATCCCCTTTCGCAGACGCTCAATCTATGTTGACGCGCGAAAAGCCGCCGCATCATCGACAATGAAGAAATCAATGTAGATGTACTGATACGCGCCTATCTGCTGACTAAAAGACCGTCGCTATTCCGATGAAGTGAAACGTATCAAGGAAATGAGGGAGCGGCGACAAGAATATATTGTAGGCGATTTCAACGCCGCCACATTCGTATTTTCCCAGCCACCGCTACGATACTTATAGTACGATTTTGGGAGCTTGATGCCGATGTGACAAAATGCTGTTGATTATAAAGTAAAACCGTTAAATGTTCGCTAATTTCAATAACCGATTGGAGAACCATATTGCCGACAACCATGTATGGCAATGACTTTCCGCATCTTTACAATGGCTGCTTTACTATATGGCGAACCCCCTGCCAGAAGCTTCCGACACATGGGTGTGGATTATTGCTGACAACCTCTGGGGTAGCCCATGTTTCCCCGGACTGAATAAAGATGGAGGCTGGCACAACGGAGACTCCTATTTCATCGTCAATGTCCGTACGCTGATAGAGGTTCCCCCCCTTACTTCTACAGCCGTATTTCCGGTTTCGACTTTTTCAGCGACCCATGGTATCAGGGAAATGCCATGTATGTTATTTTACCAGGCAGCCGCTCTTTCTCCAAATCAGCCGTGAAACGGAAGCGCTCACATTCAACGTTACACACGCCCCAGAGGCTCCTGAAAGTTAAAGCTAGTGCAGGATGCTTTTGGCACGTATGACGGCAATACGGCGCCGCCAGCTATGTCCGCACCATTCAGGCAG
>VOFI01003758.1_pt1 | contig 45436 bp, 49 predicted proteins | sample 5384131 | NCBI WGS metagenome assembly VOFI01 (sample SAMN12384728, study PRJNA508395) | human gut metagenome | isolation source: healthy gut H | host: Homo sapiens
GGTCATCTCTAAAGATAGAAACTCGCTTCTTCACTATGCATTCCCAATGTCTCTTCACCGGGTAATTGACATTTCGGTTGTCACTTTTCAGACTTCGGATCACTCTTACGATCTGATTTGCTGTCATACTTTCCTCCAAAAAGATGTGTGCCAAAAACAATTTTCAAAATAAAAATCTGTCTTTCTTTAGTATACTGTTCGTGTATGAATTTTAGACTTCAATTAAATATTCTAAAGTAATCTGATAGGTCTAATTTTTTTAATCACTCACCTTTGCATCTATTAGCGTTCATATACACAATGGAATCTTGCTAACAAGGCAACAATTGTGAACAGAACAAAATGAATTTAAAAACACTTGATAGAACATATGAAGCTCAGCCTGAAATCATATTTCAATTTGTAGCGTGGAGTCGGCTGACCAGGTATTTCAGTAACCTCTAGGTGGATCCCAGTTCTGTACAACTGATCTGATTTCAGCTGGGCAACTATACTGCTGCTTACTGATTCTTCTTCGGTAAGGAATGAAGCTGGCAGCAAGCAACGTCTTTGACTCTCTTTTTTACAGTTCGATGTGTGGTTCCTTGTCCACTTTAAACAGTGCCATAAGCCTGATAGATGTCCCAAATAGACCAGCTCTTGAAAGGGATCTCGTAACCTTCCGTAAAAATGACCTTCTGATAACAAATATCTACATGTAATCGCTCCAAATAAGTTGCTGTCAAGTATGAACCAAATTTCTAATTCCTTGCCTCTTCTTCTTTTTCAATCGATGAGGCCTGTGTCCTTAAACTCCTTTTTGAAAACTTTAGTTAAACCGTTTCTTTCATATGAGGACAAAAGGCTGCAAGATAACCGGTAGGCTAATACGAAAACGACGATTTTAACTCTTGGCAGCGGTCTTTGTCAAATAAATACCATCTCCGAGGAATATTAAAAATCCCAACAAAGACAGATAAGCCCCCCAAGAGGATAAATTGAGTACTTTATCTGAACAGGTTAAAGACAGTTGCTGAACCAAGCCCACCGTTTAAAAGCATCCCATAAGCAGGCAGCCTCCTTTGCCCGATTGGCCTTATAAAAGGCCAAAATGTGATCCCATGAACAATGCTTTTCCCAACTGATATGCCTAAACAAATCACCAACTAAGTTTACAGGTAGACTGCTCAGTCGATTCAACAGATCAGCATAGTGAAAAAATAAATAAATAAATTGGCTATAAATGAACTTCATGAAAACTCTGGTCATCAGCTAAAAAAGTAAATGACTAATGAATCGAGGAAATTGGTGGGAAACCAACATGGTTTCAATCAGAATCCCAAAATGACAGCAAGAACCAATAATAGTCCCGTCTTCTAACATAACTTGTTCAAAGATGACACTGTATTCGCTATACTTGCAGACGAAAGGTCTTTTGAACAAAATGCTATTTTATCAAGTATAATATAAGAAGTAAAGAAAAGAAACTGACCAAAGGAGCAGTCTATGAAGCCACAATCAATATATTGTCTATCTGTTGAGCCAAAGACATTCTTGAGGAACTAAAAATTGGTTGACCTTCCACCACCTCCCAGAAAAACTGTTTGAATGGTTGTCCACTGAGTTTTACTTCACACCTAAAGATCTGAATTGTCCTATAACCTAGTGGTGGATTCTAAAACAGACTTCGTATGTCAATCTGACTGCGGAGCCAGTGCCAGAACATTTTTGAAAGTAGCCCTCAATTACTCGGTTTTCCGCCTATTTTTATTGATTTTGAAGGCCACGGATAAAAAGCTGTGAAGAAGTCAATTTCAGGTGTGGAACGGTGAAAACCTCTATCGCCTCAATGTACTCGAACAGTAAAGAGATTTGCTCATCGATCAGTTGGTCAGCGATGGCTTGATTCCTGAATAATAGTATCGCTATTTAACAGCAAGAACTCGCAACCTTTACAGTGATGCCATCCGCGGAATAGATATGTTGAAAGTCGGGTCGACCATAAACAAAGATGGTCTGCCAGACTTGGTCGGGTCAGCATTATCCGTCCTCGCTATGAAGGCAAGATTCCCGCTGTTATGACCACAAGTCGCACTTATCACCAAGGGACCAGCGCGACTAAGGCCAGCGACAAGGCCCTCTACAATGTGAATGTCGACGCCGAGGGTCGAAACCTCATGCCATTCAAGTAGAAGTACTCAAATTAAATTGGTGGTCCTGTCGGTTTCGGCTGAGCGTCGATGAAATGAAACTACTCACCCATATCGAATTCAGCTATGCCCTCTTCACGCGGCTGCTAATCTCTACGTATCTGGAGTGGGGACAAAAGATTCATGAAAACTTGATGACCAATGAAGTACCAACAAATCGAAGCCTACAAGAACGTTATCGGCGACTGGCTCAATGTGCGTTGCCGAGCCTTTTGCAAAATCACGCAAACGCCAGTCAAAGCGGTGTGGTCTAATGGAAAGATTCGCAACCACCAGGATCTCTTGCAGGACAATCTAACGCTTGCGACCTGGTGTGGACGGTCTAAGTCATCATAGCAAGGCTGGGATCTCTTCTTGGTACAACTACTACCGCGAAAATGGTCTCGTGACCGTCACCAACGGCTGTCAGGTGAAGATTTTGATTCCCTTGCCAGGTGACCTATTCACGCAACCTTTTGGGTGGGGATTATTTACCACAATGCGGCCTGAAGCCGTCTTGATCGCGTCAAAAAAACTGGACCGCGCTTCCGGAGACTACAATCAATTCTGGCACGATCGCAATTATCTCTTAAATCGGGTCAAGGCAGGGGTGGTCTTTTACCCATATGGCTCCCAAGACTGGAACGTCAAAGCCGCTTCACGTCTTTAACATGTTCAAGCCCTTCCAGCAAGCATCAAGAAACACCTCTTCTACAATGAATTGCTTACATGTCTGCCTCAACAACTGACTTAGTCCGTGACTTCGTGAAGCATGAATACTTATTCTCTCTAAAAATTGCTGGGCTACATTCAAGCTATGAGTGCCTGCCTGTCATTTGGCAGGACAATACAGGAAGAACAAAATTGGACTTCCTTGGATGATTTTGGCAATCAAACAAGTCAGCAGACCTTCTCGCTGGGGAGACCAATTAGTCATCCAAAACACGAGACAAAGATTGCAAACTGGCAAAACTTATCCGACATTCTTAAGCGATCTCTGCAAGACAAGGCCAACAGGTAACCATCGATCTTCAATCGAAGAAGACCTGCACCTCAGCAGGCTTCGCCTTCACCTGCGACTTCTCAGCACCAATAAGAGGCCTTCTCTCGGCCAACTCTTGAAACTTGGGAAGCAAGAAATACCTCAACTATCCTGCGGTCTTATCGGTCATGCTGGATAACGAGATGAGTCGCACCATATGCTGAGACCAACTTGACGAGTTGCCATGTTAAGGAAGCCGAGCCAACAGAGAGTGATTTCGAAAAGGTTATCTCAACCTCCAAAGGCAGTCATGACCTCTTAGAGGTTGAGGCCCGTGATGACGCCAGAGCAGTGGATGGAATTTGACTTTGAACTCCACAGCAGCCATCTACAAGCTCGAAAAAGGCGACCGCTTCGCCTGGTCGCTTTACACAACGGACTTTGAAATGTAATGCGTGATCAAACCGATACCTTTCACCATTGACTTAGCACAATCAACCTCCATCTTCCTGAAATGACGAGGTCCACTAATGTATAGTATCAAGGCAGCCTTTCTTTGCTTCATTTGACAGCTTAGCCTACTGGCGTTACCATTCAATAGAGTATTTCATAGAAAAGATATTAGAGGAAGTTATGGCGATTGAAAACTGTCAGCGAAATTGCTGAAATTTTAGAGTCAGCCGCCAAGGGTCATCAACCGTGCTCGGGCGCTGGCTCCAGAAGATACCCAAAAAATGGAAAAGGGCAATACTGTTGTAACCCGTAGTGGCTTGATCAAGCTCGAAGAAATCTACAAAAAAACTATTTTTGAAGATGAGCCAGTCAGCGATGATGTGAAGCAACGCGAATTGATGGAAATTTTGTAGATGAAAAAATGCTGAAATCGTCCGTCTCTACGAGCAACTCAAAAGCCAAAGACGAGCAACTCGCTAAGAAAGATGAACAGTTGCGCGTGAAAGACGTTCAAATTGCTGAAAAGACAAGCAATTGGACCAACAACAACAATTGACTTTACAAGCAATGAACGACCGCGATACCTTTGAAACTTTGAACTCGAACAAGCCAACGAAAAGTTCAAGAGCAAGAAAGCAAAGGTTTCTGGGCACGCGTTTTCGTCGATAGTCCGCTGATCCTACCAGTCCCTTTTTTTCTAGCACAGGAGATTTCCATGAAAAGCATTAGAAGATTATATCGCCTTTGACCCTCGAATTTAACCAATACGAAGGGGCCTATCAGATCATCCAGGTTCGCCGTACGCTTTGATGGACGGTGTCCAAAAGACTTACGACCGATAAGCCCCCATCCTGACTGGCATTGACAAGATCCAAAATGCCCCACAACTCGAACAGGTCAGCGAATTCAGGCCTTTGTACCGGTTGTCGGATACAATGCCAAAAGAGCGACCTTCCCATCCTACTTGAAAATGGCTTGGATCTAGAAGACCAGTACGCTGTCGATGTCTTTGACGAGGCTTTCGAACGTCGTCCATCTGACCTCCACGGCATTAAAAATCTCCAACTCCACACCGTTGCAGAATTTTTGGGAGTCGCAGGAAAATCACACGATAGCTTAGAGGACGCCCGCATGACAGCCCTTGTCTACCAACAATTTCGAATTTGATCAAGGCCGCACCCCTCTTTGAAGAGCAAGAGAACTTTCTCCACCAACCCCTTCGGAGGCTTGGACTTATCCGATTTTTTGATGAATAAAAAAAAGGCTCAAAACTGAGCAGTACTCCTAGAGTTAGATGTTTTCATATCTTTCTTTGGGGGTGCTTTTATTTCATTTCTTGTAAAGATTGACTAAAGTAAATTTTCATCAGACAGATAAATAGAGCATTTTCAAAGGCTTATCTTAAAATATTAGTTATTAAGAATTTAATTATTTCTAATTTTTGAATATTCATTGACCAGACTTATTTTTAGATGTATAATGAGCATGTAAAAATATATCACAAAGAATAATATGTAATAAGATTTAATGATTATATCTGATATTTCTCAATAATAGGGTTCTATTATCTAGGAGAGATTTATGATTAATATTTTTAAATATCTTGATAAAAAAAAACAAAATACCTAACCATTATTGGTGCACTGGCAAACGGGGGTCTTGCATTGGGGCACCCCTTTGGTTGTCGCCAAAGCACTATCGATAGATCAAAATAACCTTACCTATTCCTCTATTTGAAATTTGCCCTCTTTGGTTTTTCTGTCTATTTCGCTTTGTATAGTCTAATGTTATTTTGTAATCATGCAAATAATGTCTTTAGACGTGAAATTCACATGAATATCCGAACGGCCCTTTTCAGAAGTTAATGGAAGACAGGGAATATGGTGAAGATGAAAAAAAATTACCATGCTGACACAGGATATGGAATTTTTAGGAGATAACTTTTGAACGCTATATGTCTATTTCATGTTGGGGATTTGGAGCGCTGATTACGGCGATCTATATCATTGCCCAAAATGTTTTATTGGGTTCTATCTTTGTTTTCTTCACGATCTTACGTCCCATTCCACAATTCTTACGAATAATAAGCTAAAAAGAATTCAGGGGATGAAATGTCTCAGGGAAGAACAGCCGTTCATAACCAAATCTCTGATAGTATTCGGGAGGCTCAAACTTTGCGGATGAATCGGCCCTTGCCTGAAAATTCTCAGCGCGTCTGGAATATCAACCTACGTTATCAGCGAGCCATTCAAAAGTTTGTTTTTACCCATAATATTGTTTTTGTAATGGTTTTATGGTCTTTCTGAGCCAAGTACCTTGGTATTAGGGTTCTTCCTGCTATGCAGGGTCATCATGTTTCAGTGGCTAGCCTGGTTGCTATGTATATTGCTGCTGGTCAACTGGTAGGCCTATCCAAAATATCATGTATGATGGTTACAAGGAGCCAAACAACGGCAGAAAAGATTGGAATCTTGAATCGAGCAGATGATAGTAAATCGGACAATCATTCGATCTCTCAAGTAGAAGAACTAGAAATTTCATTTAAATAAATCTTATAAATTTGTAGAGAGATTATTCGCGATCTTAATCTAGCCATTCGACAAGGCGAAAAAGTCCTCACTGGAAGGGCTGCGGGCTGGGAAATCAACCCTCTTCGAATGATCACAGGAGAAGAAAAAAGCCGGATGCCGGAACGATTACTTGTCGTACAAGGGATGGAGTTAAAACAAAGTCACTTTGTTCGTCAGGTAGGCATTATCAGCCAGCATCCTTTCCTCTTTAATGATACTATTCACAATCTCAGTTTGGGACAAGAGTTTTCAGATCAAGAATTAGAGACTGTTTTAAGACAGGTCAAACTCGACCATGAACTAACTGATGGGCTTGATTTGTAATCACTAATAACGGGAGAAAATATTTCAGGCGGACAACGAGGCCGGAATTGAATCTAGCCCGCTTCTAACTACTTCGTAAAAAGGATATTTTATTAGCAGATGAGGTAACTGCAGCTCTGGACGCAGAAAATAGCCAGATGGTTCGAGACTCTGATTTTCTCACTACCGATGATGGTGTTAGAAATCGCCTACCATATTGATAATGAAAGTCGATACGATCAAGTCATTGAACTAAGAAAAAATTGAAATTCTTACACTAGCTTGAAAACAAATCGTTAGCATATCAAAGAAAGAAAAAGAGAGTGGGACAAAAATCGGTAATTCGTTAGAATTCGATTTCGTCGTCCCACCTTCGCACAGTTGAATAGGGCTGTAAAAGTTGATGAAATCAGCGTGCAGTGTTCTGAGTCCAACCACTGCGATCTTGCTCGACAACTGGGTTACTGAGCGCTAGACTCTGTCCAGCCTCTTTAATCATGTGTTCTAATTCCTTGAAACTGAACCAAGAAAAAATACTAAAACTTCCTTAGCTTAAAATGGTAATTTCATGAAAAAGCACCGAGTTTTTCTTGGTTGCAGCATCAATTTCTTCAATGGCAGCGTTGATGGCTTTGAACCGTCATATCAGAAAGAGTTTCTTGCATTCTGGGTCGACCACTGCAGCATTGAAATCGATGGAAACAACCCTTCTTATCACCTGTAAGAGTTGCAACAACCAAGTCTTGAGCAGATTTCCCTACAAATTGAGTTGGTGGCTAATCCTCTCGCTTGGCTTTGCTCCATTTGCTTTTGCAATTTTTGAGCTTGCTTCATCATATTTTGCATATTCATCATAAAATTTCAGATTCCTTTTCTTTCGTATCAAGGGTTTAGACCCTGTTGCTTAATTTTTACTGCCCACTTCTGCCCATTTTTTAAAAAATCGTCAAATGCGTTAGCGACTTCTTTTTTGTTGTGATGGGGAACAAATGTGAGTAGATATTTATTGTTGTATTGATAGAACTATGTCCTAGTCGTTTCATCAGAGTGAAAAAGATATAATCCTTTTCCTTTCCTCTCCTCAATCCCTGATTTATCAAAAAAGCCATGTGAAATGCCTAAAATCATGGTTTCGAACTCCTGAAGTCTTCTGGCACCGTTGTTTTGAATGCTGCTCTAAAGTTAGAGACATCTTCGGAGCAGTCATAGGCTCCTCTCTGAAAATTGGAAAATCTGCAAATCATCTGTTGAATCAGTTAGCTTAGACAGTCTCTGACTTGTACTGACTTCCAGGGTTTTCAACCTATCCACAAAAGCTTCTTTATGGATATAGATTTCTATTTGATTGAGTCGTCTTTACAGATCCAATATGTGTTTTCCATTACGATAATAGGCCGACTTACGGATCTTGATATATCCCTCATCAGAAAAACACTTATCTCTCCAAATTAAGGCAAAGTGCCTCCCCATACGAATTCCCGTAAACATGAGTACACATTATAGAAGTTTTAAAAGGATATTCACTTTCTTCAAGGAATAAGATTAAAACTCCTTGAATTGTTCAGAATTATAGTAAGACATTTCTTTATGCTTTTCACCAGAGTTTCCGAATAGCATCCATATCTATCTAAACCTTGCAAATATGATATCAAACAAAATATTGGTTAACAAGTGTGCCACTGAAGCTGTTCGATTAACCAATCTCGATATTTTTTATCTTGAGTAACCTGAAGACATATCTGCATTTTCAAAAGAATCGCGATACATATTAGGGTATAGTATGAGTTCTGGGTATCTACGCCTTTTTATTTCCACGAAGCTCATCTTCTTCTTTTTAACATTACATAAGAAATGATGATTTTTTGTGTATTCTATATCAAATTTAACATGAATGCAGTAATAAGCCTCATATTCTCTTCTTTTCATTAAAAATTAGGTGCAGTCAAATATAAATTTGCCAGTTAAGGACTTTACCATCACTAATAATCAACTAATACAGTCCATCGTCTGTTAATTACTCGTACTATTTTTCTCCTTCCCAGTCATGACAGCATTTGAAGGTTTCCTCAATTACTCTTTGCACATTTTTAGTATTGTTTGAAAACCAAAATGGATTCAACTGTAATAGTGGTACGTCAATACGTTTATTCTTATACCATTCAATCCTTCTTAGCCTTGTTTAACCTTTCGTATTAATTTACTAGCTTGTGTTCAGAATACAATCAATCAATTCCATTAAATCATTTTTATCTGGCAGATAATATATCTATTCATTTCTAATATTAGTGTTTTGATTTCGCATCAAATGTACGATAACCAATGATCTAATCTTCACATTACATTCTGAGACAGTGAACCGTCTGATTTAACCATTCTAAATGAAATATGTCCGTACATGTTATGGATAAATAAACGTCAGGGCAAATGATAGGCAGAGAGTGTTGGTGTATGGGTTATTGTGAATCACCAACTTATTCATCCATTGGCCACCATTTCCCATAAATGGATCAAAGATAAACTTGTTTTCACAGTTGAAACATACTGCCAGGTGGCCAACCTGGGGTAATATTATTGATATATCATATTGATAATCCATGCTGTTGTCAAGCTTCATAACTACAGATATATATCATTTGAAGATTGCTCTCACCATCTCTAATTTCCTGTAGTTTGTTTCAGGCTGTTGTTCTCCATGTTAAATAAATGATGTCCAGTTTTTGCATGGTTTTCAGCACGTCTTTTTCCTGATCGTAGTATCTGTGAAATGAGCTCACCATGTCCGGTGCTGGATTGGTGTTCCGATATAACTTTGCTTATATCATCTTGTATTTTAAGGTTTTGGTTTTATTCCCAATGATGGTTTGCTGGAGTTGGTCCGACAACAACAATTTCATGGTAGAAGTTATTAATATTCTGGATTGGTCATAGGCTCCAAAAGCCAATATATTAGCTCAGGATTGGTGTACCTGCAGTTCCAAGAGGCTTTCATTCTAAGTGCAGTCACCAGCAATTCTGAACATCAAAATTTGATTGCTTCCATTCAGGCTTTCCGTGGTGGTTCTTATCGCAGGGAGATTCTAACATGTCAAAAAATCTGTTGCTGATACCAAGCTTGATGAAATAGGTTGTGTGTATGAGATCTCCATCGACCGTGATATATAAATCACTCCATTTTGGTGGTGATCACATTGTTCATACCTCAAAACATGAAGTTCCCATAAGGATAACAATGATAATGAGGACTGGTAGAAGATGAACCAGCTAAACCATTTTAGTTTAATAGAATCTCCTTTCTGGTGTAAGCAGTGAGCAAGGACAGTCCCAAAAGCAAATTGCTTGACTAGACAGACTTAACTGTTTGCTCTCGCTCTTGTTATGGCATTGAAATAAGAAAATCAAGCAACGTTTTCCTTCTTAGTGAAGCCTGATAAAAGTTTCTTTGGCTTTCTTGAAAAAGTTCTTGACATATTTTAGTATTCATATCATTCTCCCACTCTGGAGTTGTTTAATCGTTCTGTTAATCAGTCTCTTCGTTCCAGCCAATGACTCTCAATTTATCATCTCGTGTCATGGTCTTTCTTAGTGAAGGCATTGATCCTTGAAGCCTGAGGATCTTTATATTCCTCAATTTGCGCTCAATACTGATAATGCTGGGGTTGTTTAAATGGAGAAATCCATTCTTGAAAGTTTGGTCTCAGCAGGCAGTGATGGCTCCCGCTGTGATTAAAGTTATTAGAAGGGATGGTGTTTTTGTTCAACTGGTTTTCTGTTTCTTCTCCCAGGAGTACGCTTGTTTTTGGAGAATGCTTGGATTTCTGGAGCATCTGGACTTGTTGGCGTCTCAAACGTTCCGTTGAGGCTTGCTTCATCAGATTGTTCGCTTATTGGTGAAAAAGGCTCATTCATCATCATCAACTCCAAACCAGCACCTGCTGAACTAAGATTTCAGGTGTTGAGCAGATGAAAGACTTCTAGATGGTACTTGTGGCTTCTGGTCTTTGGTTCCTTTTTCGCTTTGTTTCCAATATGTTAAACTTCGTGCTTTTAGGGCGAATGAGTTGAATGGGTTCGGCTTTGTTTTTGGGGTTGGTGTTTGTACAGCTGGTATGAGGTAGTTTGAGGCGAAGTAATCAAGGATGGAAGTGTTTTGGATGTCATCAAAGCTGTATGACGTTTTTCAGTCATTTTTCGGTGAAGACTAAAATGGCTGAAAATCAAATCTTGCATTCTTGGTGCAAAGGACATAATGCTTAATTGGAAGCAGGATCATCATCAGGACGAGTGTCTGAGTGGTTTCATCTGGGTCGATATAAGGTATCGTTAATGAAGGCTTCAAATTTTGAGTGACGTAAAACATTTGAAAGTAATGAAATCTTGCTTGTGACAACAGTTCAACACTACCATCATCTGATGGCTCCATTTCTGGTTTATCGAATGACATTTTGATCTTCGATTTTAACCTTCAAGGTTCCATTCTTATCGCCTGTTCCTTTATCGTCAAAAGTCTCTTGTTTCCCATATGACATTTCTTATATTTTGATTTTTATGACAAAGACATAGGCTTTATAAGAGTGTCTGCAATATAGCTATCTGCCATGGAACCTTAATTTTTAATGGATTTATTATTTCCATACTCCACCTTTATATTCATTGATATTTTTACTGACATCTTGAGAGACATGGTTGATAGTATCAAGCAGATACAGACCACCTGATGTTGAGCTTGATTGTTCCAAAGTAACCGAAGCCAAAGGGATGATAACTAGAAAAGACACGAAGGAGAGTTCTTGAAAAGCTCCCTGAAAAGAAAAACTGAAAAAAAAGATAGAACGCTAGAATAGAAGCAACATTGAAACAAGTGATTGTTTTGCGACTCCATAGAACTTGAACAATAAATCCTTTCCAGATATTCATCGCTCCATTAAAAACACATAGTTCTTGTAGTTAGCATAGATCAATCTTTTCGAGAATTCGTATCAGCAAAGAAAGTAAAGCCCACCACTGCGTTTAGAATGAAAAAGGAAGAAGTTGACGAAAAAGCTCATTAATCAGAACCCAAGCCCCGTTAAAGGAAGCGAACCCAGTAGTTCCTATGCATATTATCCCCATTCCGGGTACTTTCAGTGACTAAAGATTGTTTTAGGATATCTTCTCGTTCGAACTTTTAACAAAAGCAAAAAATAGTCCCAATCCCCGTTGTATCGTAAATTAATTTTCTGCATCATGTACAGATTGCGTAATCAATTGCCAGGTATTATTTTTTACGGAGCGCCCATCCGACGCATATTTTTGATAACGGCTTTCGCTTCACCACCGAACCATGAAATCCGGCAGCTGAAATCAAAACTCCGGCGGTATCTTCATTTTTCAATTTCGTTCTCCCAAAATTTGTTGGGTGCAAAAGGGCTCAAGCACAGGCATGAGGGGCAGCCAGGTTGCGTTCATGATCTGAAATTTTTGTGGAATCATCCTTTGGTAGTTTGAGGTTATTGACCTCTAGGATGGTCCTCGTGATTCATAGTTAAGGCCTTGAGTGGTCCCATCTGAAAAGGCTAGTTCAAGATAGAGTTTGTGACAATTGAAGTCAGATAACGACCAACCGAAGCAATTTCAGAGGAAGTGGAGTCTCTAAGCACTTTTAGGACATCATTTGAAACCCGACTCTCTCTGGCGACCCGTTTTTCTACAAATCGCATTAACCAGCTTCTGTGATAGCTGTTTTCTGATCCATCGTAACATCATCTACGGCTTGTAAGTAAAAACTCAAGCATGTTTTTTGCGACCTCTACAGCTTGTTCTTTATCTAGAACACGACAATAGGATCTAAGACTCCATGGTTTTGATGGTAGTGAGCTATCCAGTGTGTCACAAAGTTAAAGTTCTCAATCTGTTTCTTGCGTTTGGGATAGAGACGTGCGAATTCAGGCAAGTTGACATCACTTCTTGGTAGTGATTTCTAAGTTCACGTTTAGGGTCGACATAAAGGGTTTTTAACATTTTGTAAAGCCACACTTAAAGGAATGATCTGGGCGAGAAAGGTTTTCCTTGTCCTGTTGCACCCGTAATGATGATATGCGGGTTCTTGGTAATCTTTCAGCGATATCTTCCTTATTTCCCACTGTCGCATTGTAAAGTACCAATATTCTTTGAGGAATCCAATGGCTTTCTCAATATTGTCCCAACGCCCTGTCAGTTATCTACTCGGCCGATATACCAACCGATACGGTTTCCAGAGGTATTGGTGAAGGGCATGAGTTCTGAAAATCCACGAGCTGTGACCATATGTGTCAGGTGCGGGGATACTTTTGGAGGTTTTCTCCATAGAGCAGGGCTTGAAAGAGATGGAGTCCGTCTTGAGGAGGCCTCACTGATTTCAACGCCCATATCATCAAAGTAGTTCAAAACCACTTGCCGTCTTTGACGAGTTGGTTACTAAACAGAGACAATCAGATAGGCTCCATATTCGATGATATCTTCCTTGTTTCCGACTTTCTTCATTAAGTCCTTTAGGGAGATAGGCCATGATGATCTCGTCTTGTTGGACAGTATCCAGTATTTTCTGCCTCTTCCATGATGTTTCTGTAACGATGTGTATTCGAGCGTCCCATTCCTTTGATTTTACCAGTATCAATAAATTCTGCCTTGATTCGTAGCTCAACAGGAAAGTTCAAACGTTGGATAAATTCTCCCAAAGTGAAAACCATTGAATTGAACAGGAAATTTACCTACAGGAAGAATTGTCACAAAAAGAAGAGCCGTAAGGGCTTTCTAGTTTGAGGAACCCACCTTTTAAGACTTTGATCAAGGTATCCGTGATATTGAACTGAGCACGATTAGCTAGGATCTCTTTCTTGTAGTGAGGGATATAGCGGAGTATTGCATCCGCTGGTAATAAAAAAGGATTCTTCGTTGGATAACCGTTTTGCCCGAAGGACGGAGAGGCTTGGAAAATAGTGAATTCATCACTTTTGTAGTCTTCATACCAGGTGGGACTTCATTCATATTCATAGCCAAGACCCTTTTTGAATTTTTCAGTGAACTCATTAAAACTCTCATAGGCCAAGTCTTTTACGGTAGCTCCGTGATTTTGTTTTGCGTAAGTTGCGCCCGACGACCCAGTCAAACTGATAAGGAATTTCATTTTCATCTGTTAGACGATCCACCGTGTAAAGTAGTTCTTCTCTAGTTTACGACTGTCATCTGCTAAGCATCTGAAAAGTCCGCATTTTCTCTTCTAAAAGATAGTCTTTAGGAATCAAGGATATTTCAAAGAACTTGTTTTCTGGAGCTTCTTCATCATTTGAGCAACCATAATTTTTGTGTTTACTTTTTCATCATCCGTAATTGTGATAGGAGTGTTTTGGAATACGGTAATAAGCAACGACTGTTTGATCTTTTTGAGGCTAGATTTTCATGTGTTTCCCTAATAGGATAAGTTAAAGTAATACTCATAGGTCCTCCTTTTCTATAGATTTGTTTTTTCAAAGACAATTTCTTCTACAGGCTCTATTCGATCTTCATGGTAGATAGCTTTTTTTGTTTAGCTTAAAATCCAGAAGTAAATCAGGTAATCTCCAATAAAGACGTGCATCTTTTTACCGTGAGGCTCGTATTCAGTATAAATTTGGCCAATTTGTACGGAGATACCAATAGAGCAAGAGAGAAATTGAGTGGTGATTTTTGCAGTGGCAAAAGATAAAACCCTCAAGGTAACATGGCCACAAAAACGATGATAAAGACAATGAAAAAGGACAACTTCATCGGTGTCGCAAAAGTACCATAATCAGTACCCTTTTGTCTTAATTTCTTGGATCCAATAAGATTGCATTTAGGCCCTTACTGTAATCATAAAGTCTTTCTTCTTTCATGATTAAAGCCCTGTTTCAACCAAAAAGACGCAGGGAACCAGCCGACTGGTTTAGGATTTCTTGTCCTTTAGCCATCGAAACAATGACGGCATAGAAACCAACGACGTGAAAAGCTGGAGCCAGGAACTGTTTTCGCCAAGCCTTTATAGCTAATGTTACAGCAATGGCTGTCAGGATCCAAATTCCATCGCCCTGGAGGAAGGTTCGTAGATTGTCTGTATTCATAGAGTTCTCCTATTCTTTATTATTTGCATAATTCAGTGGAATGGTGTGTTCTAGTTTAGTGACATAGTAGGTCTTTTCTTTTTCTGAGAGGGTAAAAGTGAAGTTTTCTGAGTGGAGTGGTTCCTCGACCTCAAAGGTTCTTATGGACATAAGCGATTAGATTTTTCCATCTTTTTTAGATAGGTATAATCAATCGTTTTGAAAGTGGTATTGGCTATAATATCCATCCATCATAGCAATCAGATTGAGGTTGTCTTGGTTAGTAGTATAGTTGGTAAAGAAGATCTTGAGGAACTTTTCAACCTTCTTACGCTGACCATCTGAAAGTGGTCGTTAGCGGTTAGTTGAAGTTGATCGTCTTCACTAAAGTGTCCAGCTTGTGAGGATTCAATGGCTGAAAACCAAGGAAGACCAGAAATATAGTATTTCCCATCTTTTTCATCAAATGGAATATTGAAACCCGTCAATTTCTTTTTTCTTCCGTGTTATTATCTCGGCGGATAGTTTCCTTGTATTTGATCTTATAGGTCAACTTTCCCTTCTACAGTTACTAACTGAGAATAGAGGAGTTCACTAGGATTTCGAACTTGACCTTGAGCTTTCACATCAGGAATGAAGTTGTAAAAGCTATTTAAGGTAGTCCACTTGAGCTTGTTGTTTATCCCCTTCTTGTGGAAGGGGTGAAATAAGCATAGACATAATCATTCAGGTAATATTGGAGTTTGTAGTCGTATTTTCTACTAGACTCCATTGGCTGTGCTTTTGTTTTTTAGTAGCCTCCACTTGAGCTTGTAGTGCTCCTACCTTATTTGATAGTGTGATAGCACGGATAGATCCCATGAGTCCAACAAAAAGGAGGAAAGAAATTCCTCCTATGACTGCATAATATTGACGGTCTTTTATTGGTGACTTTTAGTTTTTGGTAGTCCTCCTTTTTCTCCACCTTTTTAAAGTGTGAGAGATATTCTTTTGCTTGAAGCAAGTAGCGTTTGGCTTTATCCATAGATCCTCCTTTTAGAGACCAGCAAGTTCAATGAGCTTTGGCCTTTTGCATAGAGGCGCTTATTGGCTTTTTTCGATCTCGCCATTAATGTAAGTAGCCTCGCAACTCAGTTTGACGTTGTTCGCTCAAGTCAGGTTTTAGGCCTTTGGCTTCTTCTTTTTTTAGGAGACTATTTAATTCTCCAGCCTTGGTCCAAGCCTCTCTGTGATCTTTCTTTTTAAGTAATTCTCCCAGTTCATTCGTGACTTGAGAGACTTTCTTTTCAAAAATAGTTTTTAAGTAGCCATTTCAATTTCCTTTCTAAATTTTTCTTGATTTCTTTGATGGTCTTTTGAATATAAGTAATGAGTGAGGGCGCATTTTCTTATTTGACACTCAACACTTGACCATCTAAGCGTGAAACAGGCATGTTCATAGTTATAGAACCCTCTACTATCTGGAAGATCTTCTGTACATCTGCCTGCATTCGTAGTAGAAGTCTTTGCCCTTTCGTAAGAGGGATATACATATTCCAGAATTCATGTTCTGGAAGAAGCAGAAAATCTGCTTGATAAATCTTCTTCAGCATCTCAAGAAGCCTCAAGCAGATCATCGTAGCCTAGAGCTTGGTAGATAAAATCTGAATCAAACCAGAGCCAGTCATTGATTTGTCCTTCTGTTGGAGTATCGCCAAGAAGATATCTTCTGAAATGACAGTTAAAGGTATCTACTCCCACCACGTTCGCGGACAGTGTTCAAGGTAGTTAGTCCACCAGACCAGGCTTTAAAGTTTTCAAGTGAATTGATTTGAACTTTGTATTCCATATAAGTTTCCTTTCTAATGTTCATAGTGTTTATTGGCTTGAGAAGTCGTAACATAGCTTTCCTCTATCTGTGATCTCTCCACTGTTCTGAATCATCTTCATGTATTCTGTTTGCATGATTTTATCTGCTTCAGAAACGAGTGCAAGAGAGTTAGCGACTTGATAGGTTAACCAGCGAATGGTCCGTTCGATACTGTAGGCTGTGGGTTGGTGGAGAGTTTTAAGGGTTCGACACCTCAAAAGAGGCCTTGCCATTTTCATCAGGTTTATAGGCTCCAAATCGAGTGACACCATCATAGACTTGGATTTCCTTTATTTCACGATGCCTCTTGCGATTTCTCCCGAGGTCCACACCGTTTATATATTCCTCCACAACGCCTTGCGCTTTCTGGTCTGAAAACCGCAATTCGTAGCGGTTCCAGATACCAAAAAATCTCCAAGGTTCATCCAAGGAGATGTTTTCAAATCATTTCTTTCTTAAAAAGTTAGTAGAGTTGACTTTAGGCAGCTTTCCCAAAATAAATGGACAAGCGTGGTGGCTCAGCCAATAACTATTATCTGAAGATCCACCACCCGTGATATTCCATTTGCGGTGTCTAGGACAATCTCTTTGGAATAGAGTTTATCAATCAATTTGGGAATTTGAATTTGTTCGTCTTCGTAGGCCATAACCTTATAGAGTTCATCTAGAGCAATATCGAGGTGCTTCACCAGAACATCTTCATAGGAATACAGAATGTTTTGAAGAAAAGATCTGCCAAGTGATTCCCTTGTCTTCTAGAAGCAATTCCAACTCACGGCATCCTTGCCCAGATAATTGAGGGTGAGTTTGGTAATCAGTAATTTCAGACATAAAGGAAATAAAAAGAAGAAATAGATGTTTCCTCATTTGCCACAAATTAGATTTATAATTCATAAGCCAGTTTCTTGGTCAGTAAATTCGCTAGATGACAAAAAAGGAAGTTTTCACAGAAGGCATCTAAATCCTTCCAGACTAGGAAAGGTCAATCGTAGATAGTCGATGTGAGCCCGAAGACTGTTTTTGTCACCAATCTTGATAGTAACCGAGTTTTTCTTTGAGTTCTCTGAACTTGTCAATGGTGAGGCCTCTTTTCCCCTGTTTCATAGGAGCGGTACGGGTTTCTTATGGGTAAGTCAACAGCTTGTTAAGGCTTTTGGCTGAGGCCTGTTTGTTTTCTGAAATTTTAATATGAAAAGGACTAATTTTGTCCATTCATGCAACACCTCTTTCTAACAAAGTGACACACTTTTTTGGACGAAAGTGACACACTTTGTAAAATCCTGAAAACCCAACTCCCATAAGGAATGAGGAGGGGGTGGACTTGGCGCACTTTGCCAAATGTAACCCCCTATTAGAAATCGGGGTTGAAGTTTTCATCATGGCCTAGGAACTTCGGGCTGCGGTCTGCGCCTGACCTGTGGTCAGGCTTGCCCTTGCCACTGCCACAGCCCATGATGAACAATCGTCACTTCAGCTTTGCTTTTGGATAAGACCACCGTCCTCCCTCTTCCAAATTGAGCGGGGATTTCAAGAGAAGTTTTCTTGAAGGGATCCACTAGAATAGGATACAGTCGTTCAAAAGATCCTTGTTCTGTTAGAGATAGATAATCTTGCGTAAGGTTGGCATTTTTAAGATTTTGTTCGTCCGCAAATTCCTTGGTGGTCGTTTTGTTTGATTCGTTTTCTATAATTCTCCTCTTCTCTAGGATCAATTGTTTCAACCGGTGGTTTATATTCTTCAAATACTAGCTCGCCTCCTTCAAATTCCATAATCGGAATTTTAGAGTAGGCATCATAGAAGGAAAAACCTTGATCAAGCGGTACATAAGGAGAGAAAAACTCACCAACCAATTCACCATTTATTTGCGATATAGCCCGTCCTTTGACCTTGACTCATTAATTTCATCCAGCTCTTTAGTCTTATTAGCATCTCCAACATCATGTCATATCCTGTTGATTCTAAATGACCGACGGAGAACGCTTCATAAAGTTATTATCCGAAGAGCCGTTTTAATAAATTCACCATCAAGGCCGTTGCATAGCAAAGATGATAAAGAACTCCAGCTTGACGGCCTTCTAGGACTAACTGTGAGAGATATTCCATTAGTTCTGACTGTTGGCTAGTCACGGTCAATTTTTGCCATAAGAGTTGCCCACTCGTCCACAAGAATGAATTTTGGTTTCATGTCATAATGAGTAAAATTCTTTCCAGCTTGGAATTTTGGCGAAGTAGACATTAATTCATAGCGTTTTTCCATAAACTCTACATTCTCTTTAAAACAGTTAATGATATCTTCCTTACTAATTAAACCCGACCATGAAAGACTGGAATTTTCTTTAATCCAGCCAGGTCCGAATTCTTTGGATCACAGATATCAACAAAGCCGATTTTAGCTAGTATAGATAATCGTCATGAGAACAACGGTTTTACCTCCACCTGTTCCACCGCCAATGAGAAGATGAGGTTCTTCAATATAATCCCAAGATACATCTTTCATAAGCTGGAGTTTTGAGCCTTTGACTTTGACTTCATCAATTGTGATTCGGCTATCAATTCGGTTAATAGCAATTTCATGTTTGATAAAGCGATTATCAAAGGTTTTTATTGCGAAAATCTCCGTTAAACATGACTTCAAGCGTGGCTCCAAGGTTGAGAAAGCGATCTTGAAATTTATTCCCTTCTAGAATGAAGCTCACTTCAATCTTGTGAGACTGTTTGACATACACTTGAGGCAAGGTGATTTTTCAATGATCTTGTTCTCACGCTTGACAGCACCCACCAAATGGGGTTATTCTCTAGCAAAAAACGAGAGGGAATTCGAGAAGGCTGTTTGGCTTTTGAAAGAAGAGCACTTTCCTATAGCAAAACTCGATTGATAAGCCAAAGATAAGATCAAAGAAAAGATAAATCAGCTCTAGAAAATACCCTTGAGGCAAGGGATGAACTTTTAATTCTTCAATATGTAAGTAGCTGTAGTAACTAATAGACAATAAAGGAAACCACCAGATAAACCATGTGATTCCCTTTAGTTTACGATGAAAAGCGTGAACTCTTTTCCCTCGATAGGTAAAAGAGTTTCATGATGTATCACCTCTAGTTTTCCTTCTTATTTTCTACTGGTTTGTTTCTTTAGTTGGTGTACCTCCAGCTTTTTTCTTGATCTTAGAAACAAAGCTTATAGATATCGTGCGATTGACATGGGTATGCGTGATAACAATATCTTCTAGTTCAACCTCTTCTCGGTATTTAATGCCTAGGTCTTCAATTCAGACTCTGACATATCTGCGAGCAATGGCAGAAAAAAAGGGTTTCATGCTGAGAAAGAATGAATCCCACAACAATTCCACGGATCTCACCTGTGTTGACTTGGACGAAAGATCCATCGGGATTGCGTTGAGTAGCGATCCACTTCAAAGATGATATCAGGCCCTTCAATGCCACGGAAAGATAGTTTTCCAAGGATCAGGGGACGTTCAGTCCATCTGTAATGACACGATAGGTCTTGTCTCGCAATTTGTAGTTTTTCTCCGTAGTTTAATCCAATTTTTAGCCATGTGATTTTCTCCTTTAAATTCTTATTTTTTAGGACCAATTTTCCGCAAAGACATTAAGATAAGGTGCAACATTAGTTACCATTTAGAGCAGTGTCTGGGAGGAAGATTAGTTGACTGCATTTCCACGAGAGCATCTTCTGGGGAAGACTGTTGTAGAAGTGGGGTGACATGGAAAGCTCCGTGCTCTGCGCTGTTAAGAATATGACGTTGGTATTTGCCTTCTTTTCTAAAATAAAGCGAGGAGCATTTCCCCAAACGTTCGTAGTAGGCAGGGCCGATAAATTCTGGTTTCATTTTAAGTGTTTCTGAGATCATAAGATTTTCCTTTCTGATTTTGTAAAATAAAAAGAGTTAAGCTAATTGCTTCACTCTTGAGTAATAGTGGGTAAAAAGTTTACGTTTAAACATACGACTATAGAATTGAATATCCCCCATGAGCATAGCCAATTCTATGAGCATCTCGAACTAAGGCGATCTAAATCAATTTGAGCTTGAGCATAGAGTTTAGCCTGTAGTTTATCAGATTCACTAAACATACCATAGGTAAATTCATAGTTATCATAGAGTCGTTTTACATTGTAGTGCGAAAAAAGTTTGTCATATCATTCTCCTTTATTGTAATAGTAAAAAGCTACTAAGTGAAAAAAGGAAAGAACTTAGTAGCTTGAGAGTAAGTCCATCGAAAGATAGACAGCAGTAAAGAAAAGTTATTTGGTTGGAAAGATCCCTCTTTTCCACGGTGGCAACGTTTAGCAAGGTGCTTTGCGTCAATTACCATCGCTTTCCCAGCCAATCTCTTTTTAGGTCATCATCATACCCAAGAGATTCTCTTACGCAATTTTGGCGAACCAGTTCACTTTACTATTCGGAAAAAAGTGCGAAAGTCCGAAAATGCGTGGAAGCCCACAAAGAATTGATTCTTGTTTTTATCTTCACTTCAACCATAAAACGGACTTGACTTTTCTTATCAAAACATTTACAATAAAAGGTACGAAGTTTATGTGTTAGTTCTGATGATCAGTCCTCTGGTTGTCAGACGCACTTTTATTTAATTGTCAATGATCTAAACTTCTAAAATAAGGTTATTATTTTTTAAGAATATCGTTATCAGTTATATTCTGCTAATATCGTTGGCAGCGATATTTGTCAAGAGGTTAATTGAAAAAAGTTAAAATATTTTTTGAGGTTTAAATGGAATTTTCTTGAGCGTTTAAAAGAGTTAAGAAAACAAGCTCACCTGACAATAAGTTGAACTAGCTAGTAAATTGGGAATAGTCCAATCTTCTTATGTGACTGGGAAAGAGAGAAAACTAACACAAGAAAATCTAGTCAAGATTGCCCAAATTTTAAATGTGTCAGTTGACCTTTCTATAGGTAATTCAGAAGAAAGAACTGATGAACTAGATAATATTGAATTGCTTTTCCGTATGAACTCAAAAAGGATTGACTGATGAGGAAAAAAGAAATTTTAAAAAGAGTTTATTTGTCATGAAAGAGCGAAAGAAAGCCTTTAAAAAAGGTGGTTTTTGCTTTTTAAATGAAGCTTCGACGATTTATGAGGTTTAAAATATGATAGATTTTTTAAAAAATATCCTTTTTTTAGACGTAAGACGTGGAAGAAAGCACTCTTTCCACTATCTTAGGAAGAACTTTGTTCCCTAAGAGATGGGATTTATTATGCTTTTGGATCATTGGAACGATTTGGCTATAGAACATTGTATGCAATGATAGCAAAAATTGATGGTGATATTTTACGATTGTGGTAGACTTAAAATATCATTCATTCTTACCGGCATGAAGAGAAATAGACTTTACAATCGATTCTTGTTCAAGAAGAAGGATATAATCTACTTCACTCGGAAATAAAGAGTATTATGAATTTTTAATAATTTTATCCTTACCTGAAAAAGATGATGAGTATTTCAAAAAAATGGGGGATATTGCTTATGATTTAAATAGACTAGATGAGTCAATTAAGAATGATTCGATTTATCATCCTATAGAAGAATATTATTTATTGAAGAATTCTTTTACGGATGTTTTTAAGTGAAATCAATAGAAATCAGTTGCATAGATTGGAGTATAGGGTGGAAAATATAATGATGAATATCAAATTAGTATTATCGATAAAATGGCAACAATGTTTTAGAATTTAGAAAAAATCCACATTCATTAGAGTATTTTCCAGATACTTTATATGCTGTAGGGAATAATGGAGCTGGGAAACCTATTTTATAAAAAATTTGATTGATCTTTATATTAAAAAAATAGTGATTTATTTTAATAATATTACTTCTAATATAAATCAATTTGAGTCAATTGTATTAATTTCATATAGTCCTTTTTGATACCGGAATTATAAAGAAAGATAGCGAAAAATTATAAATTCATTGAATCGATTTCAATAAGACGACTAGTTTAGAGGATTATATTACTAAGGAAATAAAAACACTTTTTACGGAGGCAACAACTCCCCAAAAAATGAAAGTAGAACTAAAAAATTATAGATAAATTTTCCTTTGATCCTTTGTTTATTCGAATTCTTCCATTGATTGAAAAAAGAGAATTATCAGAAGATATAATAAATGAATTAAGTTCTGGTCAGAAAATAGTTTTACTTAGTCTATTGAATTTGATTATCAAGGTCTTTGAAAAAAACACTTGTAATTATTGATGAGCCTGAATTGTTCTTGCATCCTCCTCTTTTAAAAGCATATATTAGAGGAGTAGAAGAAATTGTTGAGGAAGGAAAATGGTATTTGTTTATTAGCAACTCTCTGCAATCGTAAGGAAAGTACCTAATACAAATATTAGAAGTTAAAAAAATATGATTTTGAAAGCCATGAGGGTAGTATAGTGAAACTATCAAGTAAAACTTATGGAGAGAGTATTAGCTTCATTAATGATACTTTTGGCTTTTTGGTACCGACTTAAGAAACACAGGGTTCTACAGTATTACAAGATAAAATAGAAGTGAAGAACAAATTTCGTATTAATTTTGAAGCCGTTTTGGTAGTGAAGCAAGAATTATATTACGGCTATCGAAGGAATTAAAAACAAATGAAGGAAGATTGATCGAACCGGATTTTTAAAGTTTCTTGATGTATGTGATACTGCAATCACTGATTCTTCAAATATGGAAGATAAGTAAGATCATCAAGGAGCTTTCACACAAGTAGATTCTCAGCAGGGTGGAAAGCACAACTAGAGTTTCATGAGAGAATTCATCTTGACAATAGACATCAATTGTATACTATGGAAGAGATGGACGATGGCTATGGTATAACTGTTAAACAAATGGAAGGTATATTCAAGGCTACTGCATGACTGGTAGGTCGTACTTATAAGGATAGTGACTATACTCCTCTGGCTCCAGACAAAGCGTCCTATTTGTGATAAGCGGTGGGGATTTAATGATAAAAATTTAGGATCATGTTCTACCAAAATCTAAATTTCCTCAATTTGCTATAACTCCCATAATCTTGTTACAACTTGCGATACTTGTAATAAGCGAAAACATGATGGACATGGCAAGGATGAATCGACAGGTGTTTTTAATGCGTATTTTCATGAAGTTTCTTTAGCAAAGTATATAAAATGTTATATATATGCCTCTAGAGGGGATATAGTGGTAAATGTTCATTTAATATCTTTTGATGAATCTGAAATACAAGATGAGAATCAATATCAAAGATTAAAGTATTGGTTTGAAAAATTATATGACCTAGACCAGATGTATAATATTAATGTCAGAAATAATATTTTAAAAGTTAGTTGATGAATTTGCCAGGAGTGATATACCAGAAGGTTTAATTTCAGAAGAATTCCTACGTAAGGAATTTCAAACGAATTATGATGAATATAATAAATTTGATTTTTTCAGATGGTTTGATATCAGATGAATTTTTGATTTTTTATAATGTATGATTCTCTAGCAAATAAATCTCCAATTGATAGCCTTAATTAAGGAAAATATTCTTGCTAGAAAAATCAGAGATAGCTTTGGCTAAGTGTGAGGATATATTTTAGAATTTTCAGTAGACAATCGTCTACTTTTTTATGCAACAAAACTAAACTATTTTGGTTTAGTTTTGTAAATTTAACAAAAAGGAGTACCATTCTTTGGATGAATTGTATACAAGAATAAGTAAGTCTACAAAACATGTTATACCAATACATTAAGGATCATGATATTTCATTACTAAATTATAATTTCAACTACTTCTTTCATATTGTATTCAAAAATATCAAATTCAAGTAATTAGTCACCACTTCAAATCACAAGATTGAAGGATTAACTGTTATCGATGAATTAGGAATTAGTTTTTCCTATGAAAAATCAATTGTAAAACAAAAATTTTACTCTTGTGTCATGAATTGGGACATTTTATACTAAGAGCATGACGGCAATTATTTTGCAGAATCTATTGATAATCAGGAAACCTACTAGAGCGAGAAGCGAATATTTCTCTGCTGTAGTATTAATGCCTGACATTGTTTTGTTGTCAAAGATTTATTATAGTTAGCGACACCTTTCAAACATATTCGAAAATGAATGGATGTTTCAAAACAGGCATTGTTCTTTCGTCTTTAGATCTTCTTAGAAGTATTATCCTGGAAAAGAAAGTACCATTAAGCAGGCTATTGATGCTATCGATGGACAGGGTGCTTCTTTTGTTTCACAGTATTAGAGAACAGTTATTAAAGAATTTCACAATTACCAAACTTCACTAATCAGAAGATTGAACAATCTGTATGAGGAAGTAAAATAGGCTTCGTTACTGATCAAGGGCTGCAGACTTCTAAACCAAAGAGAATTGGAAAACAATAAGAACACTGTGACAATTTAAGAGTATGGCTCATTTATGATCGAGGAAAACAATAGCTTATGTTTGGGATAAAATAAGTTAACAGACAAAGAGGCAAAAACAAAAAGCTGAATTGAAATTACTATTAATGTGAGGTAAGTAATGTATCAACCAGAAAAACTAAAAGCTCGTAGGAAAGAATTGAAATTAACAATAAAAAGTATATATCTGATCAATTAGGTGTTAGCTACTGCTTATTCCGTATGGGAACGTGGAGTAAAAAACCATCTAAAGAAAAAAAGAAAGCAGTTGGAGCAGATTCTAAATGCTCCAAAAAGGTTATTTTTACAGAGCTTGAAATCGTCCGACTATATAATAGTTTATCAGATGAAGGGAAGGGATCAAGCACTTGTTATGTTGGGGAAACTTGTTCAACAAGAACAATGCAAGAATGTTGTTTCTGATGTCAGAAAAACTACGAATACCATATTTTTTCGAAAAATGTCTGCTGGTATCGGTTCATCGGTTTATAACGATCAAACTATGATACAGTCTATTATGATGAAGAACTAGCCCATGATTTTTGCCCCCTCATGGATTTCTGGCATTTCAATGGAACCCAAATATCAAAATGGTTCTTGTGGCTCTCATTCGTGAAACAGGGTTTGATTATGATGGTGCAGTATATGCAGTAGTCTGTAATAATCGTATATACATTAAAAGAGTTTACCATAAGAACATCAGGGTTTACGATTAGTTTTATCAATCCAAAATATCGAGATATTTTTCTCTCTTTCGTATGATGAAGATCCTAGAATTGTAGGGATTATTGTAGGAATTCTTACCTGTTGAACAGTGATATTGTTAATGTAAATAATAATAGTGTATTATTTTTTTGTTTATGGAGATTGAAAATGGAAAAGAAAATAATGAAATTTAAAAAAAGGCATATGATGAATTACTGAAAACTAAAAATAAATGTGGGAAATATAGTAAAACATTGTTTCACATAATCCATACCCCAGTATCCCATGATTACAGATTATTTAAAGTTTGGAACGATTTATCAGAGAAAGAATGGAATAAACTATCTGTAGAAGATTATCTTTAGAAGTAAAAAATAATAAGCTTTTTTCCAGAGGAATATTTTAAAACAAAGATGGTGATAGTATTATTTATAATAACTATCAAAAAAATGGTTTGAAAATGAAAAAAGAGCAAATATCATTTTTGGTAGTTGCTCAGAGTTTATATCGAGAAAATATTTCAACAATAGTGGTTTCTGATCATAATACAATTTCAGGAATTAAGAAAATGGAAAAAGCTATAAAAAAATTGTATCTGAATTGAATATCAATAAAGGTAAGGAATATATTGAGGTAATAAATGGGGTGGAAATTTCATGTGCTGATAGAATACATGTTCTTGTAGCTTTTCCAAATGAGAAAAGTGAAATTATCAAAAAATGGCTAGAAGAAAACCTTATGGGTATTAAAGAGGGTTCATATAAAGCTAGTTTAGATGTTATTGATACTTTTTTAATAAGGAAGAATTCATCACTTATATTGCCTCATATAAATAGTTCGGATATATTTAAAGATGGAAAACCTTTTACTAATGCTTATAAGAAAAAAATTATTTTCAAAAGAATATTTGAAGTATATTGGAGTTTCAAATAAGGACAGTATTTCAAATGTAAGAAACTACATTTCCAAAATAAATAAAGGCGTGAATCCATTTTTATTCTGGCTAATGATTCACATTATATTGAAAATCATTCTATTAATCCCATGTGGATAAAATTCAGTAAGAGAAGTTATAAACAATTGAAAGAATCTTTATCAGAGTATGATGTTACAGTAAAATTAGACAAACCAAATAAAAAAATAAAAAGTTATACGAGGTATATATTTACCTACGAATAAAGAGAGGCTTTTGTCAAGTAATAAGAAATTTAAAATTTTGTTTTCCGACTCATTAAATAGCATTATAGGAGGAAGAGGGACCGGGAAAAGTACTATTTTAGAATTAATTCAATTTGTTTTTTCACAAAAAGCTGACTCAAAAACAGAAGTTAGAATTTTATCTAAACATTCAAAAGTCTATTTATGGTATGAAATGTTTGAAAAACAATACATAATTGAGTTGAATCTTCCTAAACAAAAGGAGAATGAAAACATCTATGATTTATATCAAGTTAGAACAAAAGTACTGATAAATATTGGTTTCATGAAAATAGAATAAAATCAATGATAATAGAAAATCATTTATTAATTTATGAAATTCTAGATGATGAAAAAATTATTAAAGTGCCAAAAAAGAAAGAAAGAATCATTACTTAATGAAATGTTTGATAGTAGATATTCTGTTAACGAATTAGTTAATTCTGCGAGTAGTGGCAAAAATAGATGATTTTCTACGTGGTACACTTTTCAAGGATAGAAAGAACAAAAAATATATCTTCTCCGAAAAATTGATAAAATAGAAAAGATAATTCCAGCAATTGAATCTGCTGATGAGAAATTAAGTAAACAATATAATTTTATAAATTCAATTATTGATAATTTTAATAACCAACAAACGGGGAATTTACAAATTGTTTATAAGCAGGAACTTAAGTATCTTTTACCGGACCACTTTGAAACATGGTTTTCCCCACCAGGAAAAAAATTTAAAAAAGGCCTTTCAAAGGGTACATGCTGTCCTGTGAAGATATTATTGACTACTTATCATTTGTTTTTGATAAGATAGGATTTACAAATTTTGTAAAAATGATGAATGATAGGGAAATTCTTTATGAGAATCAACTAATTAAAATTGCAAATCAGGGGAACTCTAATTCAATTTATCCCGACTTGTCTTTAATAACGGTTGAAAAATCAAATGTACATGATGTTTTTTGATGAAGTTTTCAACATTTGGGGACAAAGTAGATCTATTTAGCATAGAAGACTACTTGAAGGATACATACAATAATTGTGAAAAGCTCTCTTTAGAATTCAATATTAACTCGAAGGTTACAGATAAAAATAAGAAAGCAATTTTTAAAGATGTTACTAACTTAAGTTTAGGTCAAAAAAGTGGTTGCAATGCTTGATTTTATTCTTGCATATTCTGAATTAACTGATGATAATCGTCCATTGCTAATTGATCAACCAGAGGATAACTTTAGATTCCAGATACATTTTTAATAATTTGGTCAAAATATTACGAGATGTAAAATCAAATCGTCAAATTATTATTGCAACACATAATGCTACAATTGTGACAAATGCATTGTCAGATTTAGTTATATTAATGAAATCTAATGGTGAACATGGGTGGATTGAAAACTCCGGATATCCAAGTGAAGATAAAATAAAAAAATATATTGTTGATTATCTTGAAGGTGGAATAGAATCTTTTAAACATAAAGTTAAAATATATAAAAGTATTATTTAATTAAAATAGTTGAACCATAGTTTTTTGATTTAAAGAAATTCTTTTTCTACAATAGTTGTTAATAAGAAGAATTATTTTCCTTTAAATTATAGTAATAAAAAGGGATATTTGCTATCCATTTCATCAATTTTATTGATATTTAAACATGCTAAAGTAAGCCCAACTTTATCTCTATTATATGACTTTACACAAAGAAAAGCCTTTAGAAGCTTGGGTTCTATAGGGCTTTGTCTTCAATCTCTTTTTGATAAAGAAAATAATAATGGTGCTAATTAGATTAATACCTAAAATAAGTTTTAATTTTCTTTTCAAGAAAATCAATATGTTGGTTAATTTCAGTTTGTTGCTTATGAAGTTCATCAAGTTGAAAAAATAGTAGTCTAAGTCGTTGAGGAATTGTGGAGTCTCCTTTATATCTTAGGTCAGCGTATTCTTGCATATTTTTAATAGACATTCCTGTCTTTTTAATCTAATAATGAATTGAGTCCACGCTATATCAGAGTCATCATAGTATCTATGATTATTTTCTTTCTCTATGTGAGTAAATCAATTTTTCTTGCTCATAGTATCGAAGTGTGGGAATAGAAAGTCCAGTTTTTTAGCAAATTCTCCAATAGAATAGTGAGCCATAATATTTCCCTTTTTTTTTTTAATATTTTAACATAATTTTAAAAAAATCGAAAAATTTTCAGTTTTCTGACATAAAGTGCACTTTACTATGTAAAATACATAGCATCAAAGTTGAATTTGATATAAAGTACTCCTAATTTATGAGTTGATTGAAAACAAAGGAAATTATGGAATCGCTTCTCTGTGTAGGTGGCGGAATGGGAGCAGCGACTCTTATAAAAAAATGCAAATAGCAATCTGTAAAGGAGAAAATAGTATGGAACAAACGAAGAATTATACTTGTATTACTGGAGCCAGTGCTGGTATAGGAGCGGAGACTGCAAGACAATTTGCAAAATTAGGAACGAATCTTATTTTAATTGCTCGGCGTCAAGAACGACTAGAAAATTGAAGCAAGAGATTTTGAACCATTATCCGGATTTAGATGTTGTTATTAAAGTTGTTGATTTATCGAAGTCCAGTAATGTTTTTGCTCTTTATGAAAGCTTGAAAAATATCACATTACTACTCTAATAAATAATGCTGGTTTTGGAAATTATGATAAGGTTGAATCTCAAGATTTAGAAAAGATAATAACATTAATCCATCTAAACATTGAAGCTTTAACAATTCTATCAACTCTATATGAGAGAGATTATAAAGATTGTAAAGGCGCTCAATTGATTAACTTATCATCTAGAGGCGGATACATGATGGTTCCAAATGCAGTTACATACTGTGCAAGTAAATTTTTGTCAGTGCTTTTACAGAAGGTTTGGCATTGGAACTAGAGGCAAATCAACATCAATTAAAAAGCTAAGGTTTTAGCTCCAGCGCCACAAAAACGGGAATTCGGTCAAGTTGCTACAGATTCTAAAGAATATGATTATGATAAGCATTTTGCTAAATATCACACAAAGTGAAGAGATGGCACAATTTTTGATGGAATTATATCAAAGTGACAAAGTTGTTGGTTTAGTTGATGTTACAAATTTTGAATTTCATCTTAGCGGACCACTACTTAAACATTAATTATTTTAATAAATATAGATAATGTGGTAATGATTAATAGTTGCAGTCGTTTTATGATAAGAAGAAAAGCTTCTGAAACGTTAGATTTCAGAAGCTTTTTTGTCTTTAAGTTTTGAGTAAGTTATAATTTTCTGTGATATTTAGGATATTTAAAAATATAGAAGTATTTTTTGTAGACTAATTTACAATTTTTCCAGTATTTTACCAAGTAGTTCTTCTAACTTTCCTAAATCTCCATAGACTGTTCCATCCATATAAAGATTGTAAACCTCGTCATCTTGCTCCACACGTATTTGTGCAGAATATCCTTTTGATAGTGCTAAAGAACGAATGACCTCTCGTTGAGTTCGTCCATTACCTTCTCGGAAGGGATGGAAATAATTAAGATTATCAAGAATTTTTGCTAATTGTTTAATAATCTCATCTTTTGAATTAGCAGTTTGATAATAGGTATGAATAAGGCGGTCTATATATGCTTGGGCAGTACTGAAAGATTGTATTGACATAAAAGGATTCCCCATTTTTGAGATATTCACCTTGCGATATTGTCCCGCCCAAGCATAGACATCTTGAAATAAATATTTATGAATGGCTAAAATATCACTAATGGAGTAGACTTCAATGACTTTCAAGCGTAAGTCTGCAAGCCTTCTAGTAACAAATAAATGCTCATTCCGGTAGGCTTCTTCAATATTTGTAATATTTTGTTTGTTGATTAAGACTGTGGAATTTGGATAGGTATATTGGTGATTGGGGTCAATGTACTCATAGCCTTCGTATTGATTTTTAACCAATATTCAATTCCTTTCGTTTGTTGATAACATAAGTTTTTAAATCAATCACATCTTGAACAGTAGGTTCATAATTTTCAATCATTGATGACCCAATAGCATACCAGACAGTATCAAAAATCTGAAAAGTTATCAAAGGGAATCCCTAAAATTGTTAATTCTTCTTTATTTACATCAAGAGTCATGGCACACTTCCTTGTATAACGTTATCTTTATTATACCATAAAATCGGTATTTTTACCTAAAGGGATAGAGAACCTATCTGGGATGGTCGTATCTATTTTTATCATTTAAAAAACATACTTTTTTTTTTAATACTAAATTTTATAATATAATAATACAATGACTTTTAAAACACTTCTTCATTAAAAGGTGGATAGGGTTTTGCTGTTAAATTACAGAAATTCTAAACATTCAATACTAGATCTTACTTTCGGAACGAGAACATGTTTCCTATATTTTTCATCCAGTGAGTTTAATAGTTCGTTTGAAAGGTGACGTCTAATATGCCAAATGACTTTTTTAACATTCACTTCTTTTTAAATTATTCATGATCTTCATTTATAATGGGGAAAAAATATAATGAAACAATCTCTTTTGATTAAACTAATTTGCATAAAATATAAACTATTCGGTTAAGAATAAGCTTAAAATTTTTTTGAAGTAATCTATTCAAAACAAAAAAACACCTATTCGGTAAAATAGGTGTGAATGATGTTATTTATATCCATATTGTTTTAGAGCCTTTTTATACGCTTGCTACCTTTAAGATAGTAGTCAGCTTAACTCCACTAATATCAAACAGAAAGACCCCATCTTTAAATGAATATTCTTCTGTTCGACTTGCAATATTTTGTCCAGTTAATTCGATCGTATTCTTTTGTTTGTTAATGGTAAAGCTGTCGGCTTCTCCATGCTCAATGGAAGCATTATTTCCTTTAATAGTAAACGCTAACTCGTTTTTCTTTCACTTGAGATCCAATAATACTCACCATCTAAAGATTGGTAGTTGTTTTTACTTGCAACAATTAACGTAATTATTGATAATGAAAGTAGTAATATACCTATTAATTTTCTCATAATCTGTGCCTCCTTCTATAATTTTAATTATACCAAAATAATATTACAAGAGTATGTCAGTGTCTGTTATAACGGAAAAATGAAGAAATGTCTATTATAATAGCAAATAATAACTTTCGGGAAATCTGATGAATTCAAAAATGAAATTGATACAAATTTGGTTATTTTTAATAAATCTAAATACCCGTTTATAGTTCACTTGTTGTCCAGGTAAAACTAAAAAGGATTTAGTCATGTGAAATACAGAACTAAAATCCTTTTGGATAGCCTATTTGTCTATCTTTTTGGGGGTCAGTATAAAATCCTCCCCTAACAATAAATTATTATTTTACAACTTTATTACAAATATTGTGTTTTTAATCATTAAATATAAGCCAACTATCTATTTTATCTTTCGGTTTTTCCCAACTTGCAATAACACGTATTCCTTTCATTTCTGTACTGGAAATACCTAATTTTCCTCCTTTTCCTAATAAATATAATGTATATTGCGAATCAGTATTTTGCTTCATAAGAACCCTTGATAAATTTTTCATCTGTACTAACTTTCCAAGCATCTAATCTAGGAATACTAATTTTTATATCTGTTTTTTGAGCAGCTATATCCAATGATATTTCTCCTTCTTTTAATTTCCTTTTTATGCTTACTTCTTTTATTTTCTTTTAAATCTATTTCCCTGACTTTGCTATGATTCCATCTTTAGATACTACAAAAAAACAATAGTTTTGTCTTGTTTTTTTTTGACTAGATCTTTTGAAAATAAAATTTTTCTCCATTTGTTCTATTCAAAATACATTTTTTCCCCATCGCAATACCCACTGTATCTATTTTTTTTTCTTTTGTTTCATTTTTTACTGTAAATGCAACATCAATATCATCACTATTTCTGTTCATGTAAAAGAATAAACCACAAATGCACAGTGCTATAACCGGTACTAATAAAGCAATCTTCCTTTTCATCTTAACACCTCCCTTATAGCTGACTTTTTCAATAAATATAATTTTATGTGCTACTTTTTCAAAGTCCTTATCATGACTTACAACTACGATCGTCTTACCTTCATCATTTAATCTAATAAGTGTATCGATTACAATTTTTTATTCTCATAATCAAGAGAACCTGTCGGTTCATCCGCCAACATAATTTCAAACGGTTTTATCATATTTCTTGCAAGGGCTACCCTTTGCTGTTCTCCACCTGAAAGTTCATAAACCTTCGATTTTAATTTGTCTGAAATGCCCATTTTATTCAAGGCAGCTTCTATAAGATTTTTCTTATTTTTTTTCTTGATTGTATTTGGCAGCAAGCATCATATTTTCCTCAACCGTCATTTTTTCCACCAAAGCAAAATTTTGAAATAAATAAGCAATTTTTTCTCTGCGTAATAGCTCTCCTACTTTAGGATCTTTTATAGGATCTCGATTTGAAAAACAGGTTACACTACCACTATCATAATTTTCTAATGTCCCAATTATATTCAAAAGTGTTGTTTTTCCTCCTCCACTTTTTCCCAAAGATACAAACAAAATCTCCTTTATAAATATCCAAACTAATATTTTCCAAAATACTGTGTTCCCCATATTTCTTAGAGACATTTCTTAAGGTTATTTGCAATTCCTTTTCTTTTTGCATTTAATACCCCTCCTTTAACCTAAGTACAATGCTTCTTTCACTTTTCTTTAGTTGTAAAATTTCTATGCCAAAACATATAAGGCTTCCACAAATACCTATTATTAAACTAATCAAAAGTTTAGACATACCCAACCATCTCTTTGGTATAAACAGTCCAACATCACTTATTACTCCTGTTACCATAATAACCATAAATAAAAAATAATAATACTTATGATATAACCAACGATATTTTCAATAATTTTCTTATGATGTATATCAAAAAAATCCATATCCCAACAACCTAGAAACATCTATTCGTTGTCCATGATTATAAAAAATATGTTTCTTTTTATCTATTTTTAATAACGTTGCTAAAAATAACAATAGATAAGACAAGACCAATAACATATATACTTGCCTCCATCTTATATTCGTCTATTCTTGAAACTATATCATCGTAGACTGAGCTGATATAGAGTATAAACGGCTCAGATTCTGTTTCTTCAATTATGTCCTTCAAACTCTCGTATCCTACTAGGCTCTTTTAACATATGGATGTAGCTGCCCATTTACTAAAGATGATAGTTTGATTCCATAATCTGGGAGTAATTCTTTCCCATTTACTGCTACCAAAACATAATTTTTCAAGTTTGTCTTCATCAATTCTTTTGCCACTATCAAAAGAAAATACACTTTGATTATCTTTCAGCCTTACATATGTTTCTATAATTGTACCTTGTTTTTTTATATTTTGAAAAATATGATCTTCATGAATTTTTTCTTTGTCAAATTCAGTAATTTTAACATCTTCTGGAACAAAAACAATCCACTCATTTTCATGTATTTTATATTGTTCTATTTTATTCGTATCTTTATCTAAGAGATTAGCAATATGTAAATAATTTTTTTTATTTACATAGGCATAATTGCCTTGAAACGGTTGTTGATTTAGATACTCCTCATCATCATTCATTCCCTCTTTTCTAACGTTTGGGGCATTAAATAATATTGCTCCAATTATCGTCCAAACTATTCCATAAATTATTCATCTTTGAATAACAATCTCATGGAACTTATCATCATCTTTTCATAACTCCAAGACCATGCACAAGCCATATTTGCATAATATTTTGAGCTTTCCCAAGTTGGAATGTATTGTTTCATACTCGAGTAATCAGCGAGTCCTAAAATACTTACAATTGCTAAATAAAAGAACCATAACAATCGACCCTGTTTTTATAAGAAAAGAACTTCTATGATAACTTCTTCTATAACCTTTCAATAAGGTAATAACATTAATTCCTTTTAATTTGAGATAAATCAATATAAACTCTATTGATATTAGCCCCCTATTATAAAAGCAACTAAAATAAGTATTGTTTTCATTGATATCATAAATCCTAAAATATCACTAGGAGCAACTAAATATTCTATAATTCCAATCGTCAGTACAAGTCCCACTATTGCTGGTATTGCAAGAATATTTAAAACCTTAGAAATAGCTAAAGTTAATTTGTCGTATCCTAGTAAAATTGATATCGATAATTCCTTTGAAAGCATCCCATTATAAATAATTAGACAAAAGACAGTAGCTACAAATATAATAAAAACCGTAAGCATATATAGATATGCTTGTTTCTGTGTGAATTCACTAGAAACAGTATAATCCGGATTAACCACGACCTCTGTTTTTAATTTTTCATTTTGATTTATTTCTTCAATAAACTTATTAATATTTACTTCCGTACCTCTTACATGATAATCCCCATTAACTTTTCCTTGCTGACGTTTTCAAAAGGAATTAAGCTTATATCTTTTGACGTGAGTAAACTCATTGATTTTACATTCTCAAAATCATTCAATTTGTCTTTGCTATCAGCAATAGATATATCTCTAAAAGATTTCTTGAACCATTCAGAATCATTTAGATGAATGTAAATCTTTATTTTCTGTTTATCAAATCTACTATTCTTAGGAATATATTCTTCCTTTATGAAGCTTAAATCATTTTTATTGGCGATTTTCTGCAATTCAATTATTGTTTTATCAGCTATTTCTGGCTTTGTTACAATGTTTACAGTAGTATTAAACTCTTTTTAAGAATATATTTAAAAACATACCGTCTGAATAGAAAAACTTTCCTATACCAATCACTATAATTAGTAAAATTGCCAGTATACCCACTGTTTTTTTCATTCTGCATCATCTCCAACTTTATAAAAATAACGAGTATGAGTAATGCCACAATACTAAAATAACAACGTGGCACCGCTCAAACTCGTTCAACTATTTTTATTTATTGTTATTTAACATCAGCCCAAGCTCTATTACCACTTGAAGCTTTTTTTCCCAAGAAGCTTCTGCTCTACTTCCAGCTCTTGTCCAACCCGAATAAGAGAATTGACCACCAGCGCCTTGTACTGTAGTTTTATGTGTTTTATTATTGTGATCGTATTTAGACCAAACATAGACACTACCTACACCATGTCTCCATTTTCCACCTAAAAAACTTTTCCATCCGCTATCATAACTGAACAACCTTGGCAGAGTATAATCTTCTTCAAATACTTCCACCTCATAACCAAGACCTTCAACATATGGTAAGTTTGTTTTTCTGCTGCAAATGCTGGTACGAATGATACTAACATAAAACCTGTTAATAATACTAATGACAATGATTTTTTCATGATAAAATTCTCCTCTCTCAAATACTTAAACTTTTTGTAAAATTTTTCTTCCGAATAAAGTTTTCAAAAACTCTACTCAATCTCCGTTCCTATACCTATGAGAATTATTATAATTCATAAAACTCCACCTCCATTTTATATATTTATAATCACAGATGATGATTCAAATTAATAATTCCATTCAAATATAAAAGAGCTATCCTTATTTATATTATAGAATAGCTCTTTGCTTTATACTTAACGGTATCTTTAAATAATTCTTGCGTTTTCTTTGCGATTTAATTTAATATATATGGAAGTATTACTTTAGCACAAACTCTTTTATTCTCCTCTCAATTTCAAAAATTTCCACCCAAGTGTTTTACAATGTCACTTACAATTGTAAGTCCAAGTCCCGATCCATTATTGCTTATTCGTCTTGATAAATTTCCCCTATAAAACTTTTGAAGTAACCATATTCCAATTCACATTTAAATTTGGAGAAACATCGTTTATAACACTTATTTTTAACATTCCATTAATTTCCTCAACCTTTATATTTATGCTTGTTCCTTTCACAGAATAATTAACTGCATTTGTAATCAGATTCTCCATTATTCTAAGTAAAGTTGTGGTTCCGTTTTAATCTTACTGTTTTCCAAATTTAAAAACTCCAAAATTAAAAGATGATCTTTTTATAGATAAACTTTTTTCTTCTTCCCACTGGCTAAAAAAAATTTTTATATCTACATCCGTTAAATTTAGTGGAATTTCATTTAAATTGAATTTTAAATATGAAAAAAATCTTCACTTAAACGATTTAAATATTTTATGTTCTCATATATAACATCAACAAACTTATTTTTGTTCTTCAGAAAGATTTTTTTCGTCTTTAATAGTGTTATATAACCTATCATATTCGCAAGAGGAGTTTTTATATCATGAGCTAAATACGTTAGCAGATCTGTTTTTTCTTTATATACCAGTTCATACTCCTTTTCAAGTTCTTTATTGTAATTATGAAGTTCTATAAACAAATCTCGTTCCTTTGATAATGACTCATGAAATGGTATTAAATCTTTATCTTCACTTTTAAGATAATTCAGTCCAGACTCAAAATATTGATTATATACATAAAACCTTTTTCCTGTATTATAAATGTCCCTATCAATATAGCAACAGCCCCTAGTAAAAGTATTATATATTTACCTATTTCAAAATAAAAGGAAGCAAATTTATCTAATGGCAATTCTGGATCTACACTGTCAACAAAAGAATTATCCATTATTTTGTAAATAATGAAAAATAGGATTGTACTTAAAAATATCCATAGTATTTGATAAATAATACCTTCCACAAAAAACGGTTTTTCTTACCCATTGATTTTATACCCCACTCCCCCAAACAGTTAATATGACTGATTTTAACCCAATCTTTTTCAAACTTACTTCTAATTCTTCTTACATGAACCATAACTGGATTAACTTCATTTTCTAGCACCTTATCACCCCATATTTTATAGTGTATATCATCCATATTATACACTTTACCAGGTTCTTCCATAAGCAACCACAAAATATCAAATTCTTTTGGTGTTAGTTCAATCTCTATATTACCATAGTAAACTTTATGTGTTTTAATGCTAATCTTTAAATTATTAACTTCTCTATCACAATTAATTGTATTTACAATATTTTTTGTAAATACATAATTTCTTCTAAAATGAGAATTAATTCTCGCAATCAATTCAGATGGTTCAAACGGTTTTACGATATAGTCATCTGCACCTATATTCAATCCTTGCACTCTATGAATAGGATCTTCTAAGGCAGTAAGCATAATGATTGGCATAGTGGACGTTTCTCTTATCTTTTGCATATTTCAAATCCATTTATATCAGGAAGTAAAATATCCAATAATATCAAGTCATATTTTTTTTTTTTCAAATTCCTCTAACGCCTCTTTTTCCAGTATGAAAAATGCTGATTTCCCAATTCTCTGATATTAAATACATCCTTATAAGCTCTGCTAAGTTAGTATCATCTTCTACAAGCATTATTTTCATTTCAGTCATTCATTTCCACCCTCCTTAAAACTACATACATCATTTGGAGTACATTCCAATGCATTACATATTTTTGCCAAATTTTTTAAATGTGATTGGCTTATTTTTTCCCATCTGTGCCATGACATTAGTTGTAATCTGTGTAATAACAATAACTTCTGTTTTCTTTAATCCCTTTTGGCGAGTTGTATCCACAAGGGTTTATAATTTAATGCTATGCCGTTTCCTCTTTTCTTTAGATATAATTTTTATGTGTATTATACCATAACCATTGGGTACACTCAATTTTTATTTGAGGATTAATTTTGTTCTGAAATTTTAATTATACCGTCATATATTCATTTTGATAATTAAATAGTAAATATTATATGATTAGTATCCATTTAGTCTGAACCATCTCTTCTGATACAAAAATTAACATATCTACTGTATTTGATAAATATATTCAATACATCAATCTACGTGATTATAAAATTCATTTTATGATCTCGTAGAAATGCACCAACAACCAAAGGGCGCTAGCCTTCAAATTTTCCTCACAAAATCCAAATTGTCCAAAATATTGACAGAATTATCAGTTGTACGATGTTTTGATCCCATGGGCCACAATTTGACACTATAGCGTTTGTAAAGCGGGATTCAAAAGAATAAAAACCCGATATTCGAGGCGATCTGCTTACTAAAGCTGTGTTGCTATTAAGCCACGACCCTCGATAAATACGGCAATGCCTCAATAAATACTTGTGAAATCCCTTTGAAGCTGATAAAAGAAGATAGCCTATGGCAATTGTAGAATAATACGAAGCGCTTATTTCGTAAAAACTTGTTTTAATTGAATTTTTCATAAAGCTTGTTCCTTCTTTATTCATCTCTTCGGAAATACTGCTCACCGGTTTGACCATCTGGTGAATGTCCTCAACAGCCTTTGCTGTGCAATTGACCCTTTTAAAAAATCAGGACTTTGTAAAAAAAGGCATCGATTTGCTGGGAAATCATGGGGTCACCACAACAGATGTAAACTCCTTGCTGCTCCAGTACTTCAAAAAATTATCCACTGCTTCCAAGTCCGCTCAGTCGTTGGCTCATCTAAAAAATCAACTTTGATGATCTCAAAATAGTTACCGTGCAAGCGGACAAGCTGTCTCTTTTGGCCACCAGAAAAGACTTCCTCACCCAAAAGTTTCTTGATTTTAATTCGACCTCATTTCTAAGAGTCCATTGATATCAGCTCGCTCTGAATCCGATTCATCCGGCTTTCACTCGACGTGAATTCAGTGCGGTTAGATCCTCCTCGATGAGCAGATCCCCTGTGGCATCATCCCACTTCCCTTTGAAAATCAAACGAAGCCTTTATCGTCCCCGAAATCGGCCTGGAGCTGCCCGGCAGCACACAGCTGGAACAGGGTGCTTTACCTGCTCCATTGTTTCCAGCGCGGCCTTGTCTCCTTCTTCTATCGAAAAAGATACCCCCTTTAATACAGCTTTCTCTTTCCTTAAATGAGCCTAAAAATATGATAAGCTACCTGAAACATACGATCTCCTCTTTTTCTTATTGGGATCTTGTGTCCATTATACTCAAGGAGAAAACCTTGAGGCTCTTCGTCAGAATCCTTGTCAAAAAAAATCATCGCGAATGGTCAAAAAAAGAGGCTGGGATTAAAAGTCTCAGCCTCTCACCTATTTTGGATTGTCGAGCAAGACGTGAGTTGAGTGCTCAAAGCATGGTGGTGGATAGATTCCATGAAGCAGTATCCTAAGTTCCTTGTCTTCGCTTTTTAAGCTTCAAAGATGTTCTATAAGCTGACGGAAACTTTCATGTTTCCTTTATCTGCAACCTCCAACAGCCCCCAGACTGCTGAAGCTGTCCCACTCTCTTCTTCCATTATTCTTCCAAAAGGTCGTGGCTCTGAGTACCGGTAGTTTTGAACTTGGTAGACACTGTCGTGTTTTGGGATACTTTTCCAGTAATTGCTGGATCTTGTACAAGCAAGACCGCGACCATCTCCTCATTTTTGAGTAGTCCTTCAAATATTCTGCCAGATTCATTTTTTCAGCTTTGTAAATTATTTTCAACCATTAAGCAGGAGTGGGAGTTTTCCTCCTGGAGCATGGCAAGAAAATGCTGTGGGTCCTCTGATTCAAGACTCAAGCTTCTGATAGCATTGTCACAAAGGGATGGATAGCGTGATGAAATCTAAAAACCTTCGATGAATAAATCACGAACTGGTTCATCGGATCTCGACAGAGATCCCAACTCCCTTTGTTTTTGAGCTCTGGGTCAATTTTGCGGACAGAACACCTCTTTACAGCTGATTTTTCGATGTGACTGAAAGTTTGGCACACAAACTTCTTTAGCTATTGTAAATTGCTGACACTGAACACTCTCATAGACTTCCTGATCGCATTGAGGCCTCAAAAGCTCAATAATAATACTTAATTTGAGACTGGTTAAATATTCAGGGTAATCATGACGAAAGGCAATTTTAATCTCCTGTATATTTCTCGACGTGTTGGCTATAGGTGTGTATTAACTCCTGGTAAAGCTGCTCATCTTTTTGTTCCAGAATCTCTTTGCTTCAATCGTTCTTTGACACTGCATTGGAAATACAAGCATATCACACAAAAAACAAAAATCAGATAAATACTATTTAACTGTTCAAAGTATCTGCATGAGGAACAGTATCCTCAAAACCACCAGACCTACAAATACTGAAAGCAATGTCATCAAAAACAAGTGGAAAGATCCATTGGGAGTAGAAACGATTAAAATATCGCCGTTGAAAACCCTACTTTAAATCTGTAAAATCTAGTTTTAACAATTTATGATTCCTATATAAACAGAAAGCACCAGCAATTCAAGTAGAGCATCATACTGTGCTTTGACAGATGTCTTTCATGAACAAATGATCCTCAACATTGAAAGCACATAAAAGGCTAAGACGCCCAATGAGACTCCTCCATGACAACCGGATAGAGCCCATAAAAATATTCAAAAGAAATGTATGTTACGATTTTGGTAGAAACCATAGACACAATATTTCAAGAAATAGCTAAAAAGTTTTTACTGGTGGTACAAGTGGTAAAAGATAATTGCGAAGAGGAAGGGCACAAAAGAGTTAAAGCGCAAGGTGAACTCTTTGCTCACTGATATGACGATAGATCAGCATGCTGGACGAAGAACTCTTAGGTAAGACATTAGAATAGTTTATCATACCTCTTTCTCCCTTTCTTATTTTTTCTCAAGCCTCCAGTAAGCTTACTTGGTCCGTGAGATCGCTACCTGTCCCCATTTTCAAAAAAAGTTTTCTTGTCTTCTTTTATCACCTTCGTAATATTTTGTGATTCACCACAAAGCGAGCGGGTGGCACCGGATACAAGCGAGGATCTGCTTTTCGATATCGGCAATACTAGCGTAAAATTCCAAGCGCTCATCCTGCATGTAAAATGACCTTTGTGAATAGTTGGAGACGTTTAACATACAAAATCTTAATAGCGAACTTGTACACGCGCCATCGCACTCTCAAATGTAAAGATCTTGGCAATCGTGGTCCCAGCTCCAAGGTATAGTCACGGTCGCAAAGTCAATTCTTTTCGAACTCTTCTTCGCTCAGCGTTTCATCAATAAAAACCCAAGGTATGTACTTCTTGTACTGAAAGGTACGTAACGAATTAGAGTGAGACAAAGACAATGGTCGCATGGGGGTCTTTCTTGCGAATCTCTTTGCGATCTTGCATCCTTTTTTCTCCTCACCTTTTAATCTTCGATATTTGCCAGTTAAAACAGGTGATGAGCGCCCCTCTTCAGATGTTATTCAGCAACCGGCTTGGACTTCCCAAACACTTCTGGCGCTTTGCATTGCAAGTGATTTTTGACGGATGATCCCCGTAAGTAAGACCGCTTCGCTGATACGCGATTGTTGATCCATTCATCTTCTAACACAAAATTCAACAAAGTCCTCACCTCTTTCCCTCGACGAATATGTTCTATTTTACCATAACACAGCTGCTAAGCTACTCTTTTCAAAGAGACCCAAAGGCATACCTGGTCTTTTCTTCCTAAGAAAACTCTCCCGGAAATCCGAGTTTCTGCGCAAGGAAATTTCTGAAAAATATTTTTTAATATGAAAGGTCGTGATGTACCATACTATGTTCAAACTCTCATTTTACTTCAACAGCGAAATTACGATCAAGTTTTATTGTCAGTCAGACATGTATGTGGGAAGTTCTCCTTGCAACAATGTACCTAGATCACTTTAATAAAGTATACACCTTTGTAATTATTACAAAAATCAGTTAATTTGTATTGCAATTTGTTGGCAAATGCTCCTCCACAAAAAATACTGCAAACGCTTGATTCCTAAGTATTTAAAAGTAAATCCTCTTTAACTAGTATTTACTTCATTTCTAAGCCACAAAATTTAAAAAATAAAAATATTATTCCATGACAAATGAAATCCCAAACATGATAAAGGAAGCGAGACAGAATGAAAGCTTTATAAAAACTCGTTCGTTGCCCTGCCCCCGCAAGTGCCGGGATTAGAGCTCTCCGAGCATAGCGAAGCGGAGAGCAATAACAATACCGCGTCATTCAGTTTCATCACCCTATGATTGGTCGCGAAGATTAAAGATCTCTTCCACTCCCTTTGAGCTAAAGTAAGATGATAGGTAGCCGCAACATAGCGGTTGGCGTCAAATGATTAGAGGCATAGCCTCAACCATGGGTCGCAGTTATGACAGAAAACAAAGAAGTCGATAATGCCTTTTGTTTTCTTAGTAGACACTTCGGCAAGCACCGCAGCTGCCACAACAATAAATGCACCTGATACTAATTCAAGGAGTTACGATGTGGTGGAAAAAGGGAGGAACGTGATACTTTCCTCCTTTGAAAGCTAAGAGATTGTAGTAGACCGCAATATAAAAGCAATGTCCACGATTCGGTGCTTTCTTTGCTACCCACCATTGGTATCAAGTTGTTACTTCATTCTCCCCCATCATGCCTGGATCCATCTCTTGTCCTGCTGGGGCTGCTGGTTCTGGCTTGTTGGCTACGACTGCTTCGTTGTCAAAATGAGGCCAAACAGAAGCTGCGTTTTTGGAAGTATGTGGAACGACCGCAGGACTCTTACCAGGGGTCGATGATTCTGCATCAATCATGGTTTACCCATTCACCTGTCGCATTGAAACCCTGTTCCGACTTCTGCCAGCCAAGCGTATCAATCACACAGAGTCCTTCTTATAACCAGTGAGCATTAGAAAGTAATTTATGTACTGCTCTTCCAAGGCACCTAGAAGAACGATATTGGGTGTCCGGTCGCTTCATCTCCTCTCTTCACTCAAGGCTCAAGTGACTGCAGAGATAACATTGACAAGAGTTTTCAGCCCACCCGGCAACGATCCCTTCTTCAACAGCTGCACGAGTCATTGAGGGCTATTCCTCGATACGGAGTTTTACTCTTTCACTCCTGTTTCTGTTGCAGCACTGACCTTGGATAACCAAATGCCACCCTGCCTTTCGATAATTTGCCAAGTTGTTTTGCATTTTTTCACGGTCAAACTCAGACGTAGATGTCTCAATTTGGTGTACTTGATGATAGCAATAATTGTTTCAAGTTACCAGCCCCCACAATAACTGGTAGTGTCCTTGTTCAATAAGCCACTTGCCTGACCAAGGGCTTCAATGGTTTATCTTTCAATTCCAAACCAAGATCATCTGTAATGACTGTACCACCTGTCGTTATTTGCTTATTATCTTCAGCATGCTTACGATCTATCTCCAAATCCAGAGCTTTAACAGCCACAACATTAAAAGGTACCGCATGAAATTACATCGGGGTGTTGGAAGTGCTTCCCTCATTCACGTGTCATCATCTGCGATGATCAAGAAAGGGACGGTTGTTGCAGAAGAATGCTTTCCAACAATGGCAAGATTGACATTTGAGATCTTTCTTGTCCGTAATCAAAATGTATGATTTTCAAGATCGGCTTTCACCTCATTTTTCATTGTCGCAACCAAGGCCAGGAGAGGCAACCACGGTCAAATCTCGTACGCCTTCAACCACTTCAAGCTCGGCTCCATTCCACGAGATCTCTTCAATGGTGATCAAATTCCCATCTTTTGCCAACTTTTTCCATGGCTTCAGAGATAAAATTTCACCGACTTTTTTCAGAACGCGAAATATCATTTGCAGCCAATTTCTTGAGCAATGTGGCTTCCTTTGCTCGATACTGAATCGCAGTATTTTCTTAAAGTTTACTGCTGTTGCAACAGCAGTCTCTCATCCCATTTATTGATACCGATTGATTCGTCTCAGTTGTAACGTTCTTGGATCCTCTACTGGACGATAGCTTGGGTCAACTGGGTAGTTGTTGTATCGTCACTAAGTGATATTTGGCTGGTCTTAGAAGCAACTTCTGATGCGCTCAATTTGGCACCCATATTTCGAAATGGTCTTCCACCTGATTTCTTTGGCGATGGTCAACTCGTCATTTGTGATCAATGGAGAACCAATGATTTTTTCAAGAACCACATTAAGTCCTTTTTAGGGGCCCAAAAGTAACTTCTTCACTTTAGTCTCGTTAAGACATCGACACCACGGACCATTGCAGAACGTGCATCAGATGAAAATTTAATATCTTTTGCCATTTTTTACCTCTCTTCTCTTAGTCTACAATTGCTAGAATACTTCTTTGAAGTCTGACAATGATGTAGTTGTCCCCATCTTAACATCACCCCTGCATGGCTTCACCTCAAAACTTGATTCTCCTGCCAGCCAGCGATGAAAGTTCACCACTATGCTTACTTCTTCCGAGTGTTTTCATCCCGGTATTTCTGAATCGCTGCCAGAAACTCCTGCCGTATCGGCCTTTTGCGTCGCCTTACGCCGCGACGGGATCAGCAGATCGAATCCCGGCTTGACGGCTGTTTTGCAGCCATATCAGCCGAGCGTTGCGTTGGAAAGGACGTACGGCGCCTGCGCGTGCTGCAAGGCGGGTTCGCACACGGAGCGCATCGAACAGCTTCGTCCACATCTTCCGCAAGAGCTGCGTTTCGTTGGCTGCTGCTTTTGCAGTTGACGCGGAATTCACTGCGCCGCGCGAGTGCGTTGCCGGTGCGGGCGAGCACGAGCACGTTCATGCGGTCCGGGTCGGCGATGAGGTATCCGCGCTCGAGCAGCATGTCGATCAGCCGACGGACATACACGGCGGTGCTGTCCGGCATAATATTATAGGTGGAAAGTGTCATCGGTATGGAAACCGCGCGATCGTTCTTGCTGCGCCGGTCAGGAATGGCCGGGAAACGACGAAGTTTTGCCGAACGCACGCCGCGCTCGTCCAGCCGGTACACGCAAGCAATACGTAACTGAACGAAGTGGCGA
>VOFI01002138.1_pt1 | contig 45412 bp, 49 predicted proteins | sample 5384131 | NCBI WGS metagenome assembly VOFI01 (sample SAMN12384728, study PRJNA508395) | human gut metagenome | isolation source: healthy gut H | host: Homo sapiens
ACCGATGGGGGTCTCCAGGGAGACGGGCTCCTGGGCAATTTTCAGGATCTCCCGGACCTTCTCCACCGGCATTCCCATCTCCGCGCTGATCTCATTGGGAGAGGGATCATGGCCCAGCTCCTGCAGGAGCTGGCGGCTGACCCGAATCACCTTTGTTGATGGTCTCCACCATGTGGACAGGGATGCGGATGGTGCGGGCCTGGTCGGCGATGGCCCGGGTGATGGCCTGCCGGATCCACCAGGTAGCGTAGGTGGAGAACTTGTAGCCCTTGGTGTAGTCGAACTTCTCCACCGCCTTGATCAGGCCCAGATTGCCCTCCTGGATCAGATCCAGGAACAGCATGCCCCTGCCCACGTACCGCTTGGCGATGGACACCACCAGGCGGAGGTTGGCCTCCGCCAGCTTCTGCTTGGCGGTCTCACCCTTGGCGTGGGCGGACTTCCAGGCGGCGATCTCCTCCTGGGAGTAGGGGATCTCCTGCCCCTCCTTCCGGAGCCGGTCGATCTCCGCCAGCTTCCGGTCGGCCTCGTTGCCCGCGCCCATGGCCTGGGCCAGGTCGATCTCCTCATCCGGGGACAACAGGGGCACCTTGCCGATCTCCTTGAGGTACATACGGACAGGATCGTCGATGGAGAAGTTGCTGACCAAAGAGTTGGGGTCCACCAGCTCCTCTTCCTCCACGTCGGCAATCTCCTCTGCGGCGGGCTCGTCATCCGGCAGGTCCGCCAACAGGGCATCGTCGGCGCTGATGTCGATGTTCAGCGCCTCCAGGGAGTCGTAGAGCTGATCCATCTGATCGCTCTCCAGATTCAGGTCATCCACCGCGTCCATCAGATCTGCGGAGTCCAGCTTGCCCTTCTTCTTACCGCGGGCCAGCAGTTCCCGCAGTTTTTCGTTGTTCATCAGCCAGGAGGCTGCGGGCAGCGCAGCCACCTGCTTGTCGTCCAGCCGGAGGATGCCGGCCTTCCGGGCCTCCTCGTCCGTCATGACGGCGGGGGCCTCCTGGGCCGTCTCCTCCCCCTTTTTCCGGGTGGACTTTTTGGCAGACTTGCAGCCGGCTCCCTCTCCGCGGCCTTCTCCGCCGCATCTGCGGCCGCCAGGAGCGCGTCTGCCTGTCTCTTCAGCTCCTTGGGGCTCAACTCAAACTCATTTGCCATGCTGCTTTCCTCCAGTACCCTTTTTGTCTTTGTATTTTTCTGTGGCCGCCAGCAGCGGGTCGGCAGTCCCGCCCCCCAGCCGCTTCTCGGCCTCCGTCTGTACGATGCGTATGTAGTCCGCCAGCGCCTGTTGTCCGTTTCGCAGAGACTCCGGCTGCTGGCAGACGCCGGTGAGATGGTTCATCTCCTCCTGGGAGAAGAACTCCGCCTGGGCCGCCAGGGAGGGGACGCGTCCTGCCGCCTTGGCCTGCCACAGCGTGGTAAAGGCACGGCCCAGCAGTGGGGAGGAGAACTGCTCCTCCCGCAGGGGCGGCTCCTTCGGGAACAGGCTCTCGTCCCGGATCAGCAGCCGCAGGATGCCCTCCTCCGCCCGGGCGGAGCGGATGTTGTCGTATCGCAGCTCCCGCTCCTTGGGCTGGAGCTGGACCGCCGGGTTCAGGTCCCGCCGCAGCTCCTGCCGCTTCTCCCGGGAGAGGCGGCGTTTGAAGGCCCGCTGGACCTCCAGCCTCATGGCCTCCGGCGTGATCTTGGCGGTCTCTGCGGCCCGGGTGGTGTAGATCTCCCGCTCTACCGGATTGGCAAGGGCGGCCAGCAGGGCGCTGACCTCCTCACAGTAGGCCACACGGGCCTCGTCACTGGAGAGGTCGTACTTACCCGCCGCCTGGGCCATGCGGAACTCGATGCCGTTCTCACTGCCGGTCAGCAGCGCCTCGAAGGCGTCTTTTCCCTGGAGCTTGATGAAGTCGTCGGCGTCCTGCTTTACCAGTTCGCCATCCTCCGTCCGCCGCCGGGGCAGCTGAAGGACCTTGACCGAAAACTCCGAGTTGTTCAGGATCTCCAGCGCCCGCTCCGTGGCGATCTTGCCGGCGTTGTCATTGTCGTAGCACAGCACCAGCTCCTTCGTGAACCGGCTGAGGAGCCGTGTCTGCTCCACCGTCAAAGCCGTCCCCATGGAGGCCACTGCGTTGTCGAATCCCGCTTGGTGGAGCGTTACCACGTCGATGTTGCCCTCGCAGAGGATGATGTTGGACCGCTTGGATTTCTTGGCCAGATTCAGTCCGTACAGAACCCGCCGTTTGGAGTACACCGGTGTCTCCTGGGAGTTCATGTACTTGGGCTCAGACTTGTCCAGGACCCGGCCGCCGAAGGCCACCACGTCTCCCCGCACATCGATGACAGGAAAGATGAGCCGGTTGCGGAACTTGTCGTACAGGCCGCCGTTCCGGTTCTGCACCGCCAGGCCTGCCTCCAGCAGCTCCGACTTCGTATAGCCCTTCTTCGTCATGGCCAGGATCAGCGCGTCCCAGGCATCCAGAGAGGCTCCCAGACCGAAGTTCACTGCCGTGGCCCTGCGAATTTTCCGCCGGTCCAGATATTCCTGCACCGCCCGCCCCTCCGGCTGTTGGAGCATCTGATAGTAGAACCGGGCCGCGTCCCGGTTCAGGTCCAGCAGACGCTGGCGCCTGCGGCCCGCCTCCCGGTCGCCGGCTTCCTCCGGTACCTCCATCCCCGCCCGTTTGGCCAGAAAGCGAACCGCGTCCGGGAAGGAGAGGTTCTCCTCCTCCATGATGAAGTTGATAACGCCGCCGCCCCGCTTGCAGCCGAAGCAGTAGTAGATCTGTTTGTCCGGAGAGACGGAGAAGGAGCCGGTCTTCTCACTGTGGAAGGGACACAGACCAAAGAGATTCGCGCCCTTTCGGGTCAGCTGCACATAGCTGCCCACCACGTCCACGATGTCACTCCGGGCCATCAGCTCGTCCAGAAAGCTCTGGGGAAAGGGCATGTCAAGGTCTCCTCCTTTCGGTGAGTGTTGCCAGATTTCCCGAGGGTCATACCCGAAAGCGAGGGCGTACCCAAAACGAGACATTTTAGATATACCCCGTTCTTTTGGGATTTCCTCTTTTTTTGCTGGATTTTTTCAAAAAGTTTTTGCCCAGTGGGTTTACAGACTGCCGCGGCCTGCGTAAAATGGTAGAAAAGCGTCGAAGCGGCGGAGAGGAGGCGTGAGATGTCCATCGAGCTTTGGGCGGCCCGGTTGGAGCGCCCGCTGACGGAGCGGGAGACGGAGGCCATGCTGCCCCTGCTGCCCCCGGAGCGGCAGGAGCGGCTGCTGCGGATCAAGCAGTCGGAAAAGCGGCGGGAGCCCCTGTGCGCCTATCTCATTCTACGCCATGCCTTGTGGGATCAGTACCGCTGGCGGGAGCTTCCGCCTATCCGGCTCACCTCTCTGGGCAAGCCCTACTTCCCGGATTTCCCGGAGGTCCACTTCAATCTGAGCCACACCACCGGCGCGGTGCTGGTGGCCCTGTCCGGGGAGCCGGTGGGGGTGGATATCGAGCACATCCGGCCGGTGAGCGAGCGGGCCATGCGGCGTCTGGCGGATGTGACCACGGAACGGGCCTTCTTCCAGAGCTGGGTCCGGCGGGAGGCCCGGGCCAAGCGCAGCGGCGCCGGCGTGGGGACCATGCTGGCGTCGGAGACCCCGCTCCAGCCTGGGGAGCGATTCTATTTTCTGGACACCTTTCCGGGCTATGTGGCGGGAGTGGCCACCCGGGACGGGGGCCCGCCAGGCCAGGTGCGCAAATACTCCCTGGATGAGATGATGGGATAAAAGCGGGGGAGAAAAAAGGCGGCGGGGCACTGCCCCGCCGTCTCCCGGTCGGTTTATACGATCTTCCGCAAAGGCAGCGGCTCCGCCGCATCCTTCTGCTCCGCAAAGTAGCGGATGATGTCTTTTCGGGTGACGATCCCGGTGAAGTTCCCCAGGTCGTCCACCACAGGGATGAAGTTCTGGTTCATGGCGCTGTGGAGGAGCTCTTCCATGGTGACGGTGATCCGGACGGGAGGATAGCTGTTGCCCCGCAGAATGTCCCGGACCTGCAGCCGCTCCATGTCCTTCATGGAGTAGGCAGTCAAGGTCTCGCAGTCCTTGGACAGGAGCTGCCAGAGGAAATCCCCCTCACTGACTGTACCGACATATTTCCCATCCCGGCTGATGACGGGGATGGCGGTATAGCCGTGGTGCCGCATCTTTTCCAGTCCCTGACGGAAGGTGCAGTCATCGTACAGATAGGCGACGCTGTGCTTCGGGAGCAGAAAATAAGCTATGTTCACTTTGCTGCCTCATTTCTAAGGGCGGGGGCCCGCCCGTATTCGGCCTTTCCGGCCTTCTGAAAAAAGTATACAGGAAATGCCTGGGGAATTGGTGAATAATCTATGAAATCTGCCGGAGAACGGTCTTTACTTTTTCGACAGAGGCTGCTATTATAAAATGTGATATATGCAACAGAAGGGAGCGGCCGCGATGTTGACCCCACAGGAACTGAAAAAGAGCCCCTTGTTTCAGGACATCGGGTACGAGAATTACCAGCAGATGCTGGACTGCTTTCAGGCGGTGCAGCGGAGCTATCGGGTGGACGAGGTGATCTACGACTTCTCCGGCCCGGCTGGCAACGCCGTAGGCGTGGTGGAGCGGGGGGAGGCATCCCTGATCCGCATCGACGAGGAGGGAGTCGCCACTGTGCTGGAGGAGCTGGGCCCCGGCGGTGTGTTCGGCAAGAGCCTGGCGTTTTCCACCTCCGGCCGGGACAGCTTGGAAGTGGTCTGCCGCACGGCCTGCGACGTGGTGTTCATCGACTATCCTCATATTCTGAAGCGGTGTGAGCGGGCCTGCACCCATCATAGCCTGCTGGTGCAGAATATGCTGCGGCTGATCTCAGACAAGGCCCAGGCCCTGTCCGAGCGGGTGGACGTTCACCTTCCAGCTGCCCTTCTCCCTGAGTATGCTGGCGGATTACATCGCCACGGACCGCAGCGCCATGATGCGGGAGCTGAAGCGATTGAAGGAGGAGGGCGTCCTCCGGTCCGAGGGGCGGCGCATCACCCTTTGTACAGGATGATTGACCGGCCAGAAGGGGCGCTGGAAAGTTTGTTATTTTTTTCGCAGAATCCCCGCAAAAACGGATTGACTGCTTTCGGGGGTTGTGTTAAAGTATAGACAATGTGTCGTGCCGAAGGATACATCGCCGCAAATACCAAAATTCGATCATTCGGGAAAGAAGGAACACTATGTATCGTATCGTGAGAAAAGAGGCCCTCCGTCCCACCGTCACCCTGTATGAGATCGAGGCACCCCTGGTCGCCAAGAAGGCCCAACCGGGCCAGTTCATCATCCTGCGCGTGGATGAGAACGGCGAGCGAATCCCCATAACGATCAACGACTATAACCCGGAGAAGGGCACCGTCACCATAAGCTGAGCCGCATGAAAGAGGGCGACAGCCTCCAGGACTTTGTGGGCCCCCTGGGCAAGGCCACCGAGACCGAGGGCAAGAAGAAGGTCTGCGTGGTGGGCGGTGGTGTCGGCTGCGCCATCGCGTATCCCGTGCTGAAGAAGTTCCACGACTGCGGGGCCGAGGTCCACGCCGTCATCGGCTTCAAGAACAAGGATCTGGTGATCCTGGAGGATGAGTTCCGGGCCGCAAGCAGCGTACTGAAGGTCTGCACCGACGACGGCTCCTATGGCCAGAAGGGCGTTGTCACCGAGGCGCTGAAGGAGCTGATTGACGCTGGCAACCAGTATGATGAGGTGTTCGCCATCGGTCCCATGGTGATGATGAAATTTGTTTCCAAGACCACGGAGCCCTACGGCATCCCCACCACCGTGTCCATGAGCCCCATCATGATTGACGGCACCGGCATGTGCGGCGGCTGCCGCCTGAGCGTGGGCGGCGAGATGAAGTTCGCCTGCGTGGACGGCCCGGATTTCGACGGCCACAAGGTGGACTGGGATCTGGCGGTCAAGCGGAACCAGATGTATCGGGACTTTGAGGCCCACAAATATGAGGAGACCTGCAACCTGTTCAAGAAGGAGGCCGAATAATCATGGCCAATATGTCTTTGAAGAAGAATCCCATGCCCTCTCAGGAACCCGATGTCCGCAACAAGAACTTCGACGAGGTGGCCCTGGGCTATACTGAGGAAATGGCCATCGACGAGGCCAAGCGCTGCCTGAACTGCAAGAACCCCAAGTGCGTGAACGGCTGCCCTGTGAACGTACATATTCCCGAGTTCATCGCCAAGGTGGCGGAAGGCAAGTTTGACGAGGCCTTCGGCGTCATCACCTCCACCAACAGCCTGCCCGCCATCTGCGGCCGTGTCTGCCCCCAGGAGAACCAGTGCGAGGGCCAGTGCATCCGGGGCATCAAGGGTGAGCCCGTGGGCATCGGCCGTCTGGAGCGGTTTGTGGCGGACTATCACAATGCCCACGGCCATCAGGGCGGCGCTCCCGCCGTGCCGGAGAGCAACGGCCACAAGGTAGCTGTGGTAGGCTCCGGCCCTGCGGGTCTGACCTGTGCCGGCGATCTGGCCCGGAAGGGGTATGACGTCACCGTGTTCGAGGCGCTGCACCAGGTTGGCGGCGTGCTGGTGTACGGCATCCCGGAGTTCCGTCTGCCCAAGGCCATTGTGGCCAAGGAGGTGGCCCGGCTGGAACACTTCGGCGTGAAGATCATGACCGACACCGTGGTGGGCCGCACCATCACCGTGGACGAGCTGATGGATGAGATGGGTTTTGAGGCCGTGTTCATCGGCTCCGGCGCCGGCCTGCCCATGTTCATGGACATCCCCGGCGTCAACTACAAGGGCGTGCTGTCCGCCAACGAGTTCCTGACCCGCATCAACCTGATGAAGGCATACCTGCCCGATTCCGACACGCCCCTCATCCATCCCAAGAAGGTGGCCGTCGTAGGCGGCGGCAACGTGGCCATGGACGCCGCCCGGTGCGCCAAGCGCCTGGGTGCAGAGGTCTATGTTGTGTACCGCCGCGGCATGGAGGAGCTGCCCGCCCGCCGTGAAGAGGTGGAGCACGCCGAGGAGGAAGGCATCATCTTCAAGACTCTCTGCAACCCGGTGGAGGTGCTGGCGGACGAGAACGACGATGTGAAGGGAATCCGCTGCATCCGGATGGAACTGGGCGAGCCCGATGCCTCCGGCCGCCGCCGTCCCATCGAGGTCCCCGGCAGTGAGTTCGACGTGGACGTGGACTGCGTTATTATGGCCCTGGGCACCAGCCCCAACCCCCTGATCAAGTCCACCACCAAGGGCCTGGAAATCAACAAGAAGGGCGGCATCGTGGTGAACGAGGACGGTCTCACCTCCCGCGAGAATGTCTATGCCGGCGGCGACGCCGTCACCGGTGCTGCCACCGTCATCCTGGCTATGGGCGCCGGCAAGACCGCGGCTAAGGCCATTGACGAGGCATTGAGCAAGAAGTAAGATCTCCCGGACTTTTTACAAGGCGGGCAGCGAAAGCTGCCTGCCTTGTCCCTTTTGGTTGGAATCTGTCGGATTAGCCTTGACAGCAGGTGCGGGGACCGATACAATCAAGGTGCTTGGTTCCCTCAGGTGGAGGGCGCCACGCGGCTTTGGGACAGCGCGGAGGCGAACGCGGCAAACTGTGTCTTGGAGGGAAAAACGATGGCTTATTGCAGAAAATGTGGTGCATTGATCGATGACTATGCGGCGGTCTGCCCGAAATGCGGCACTCCTCAGAACGGAGGACCGAATAATCCTCCACCGGCAGCGGACAACGGCGGCTTCCTGTGGGGGCTTCTGGGCTGCTGTATTCCCATTGCAGGATTGATCTTGTTCCTGATATGGAAGGATACCAAGCCCCGGACTGCCAAGGCGGCGGGCATCGGCGCCCTGGTGTGCGTGATCGCCTATGTACTGATGTACGTTGCGGCGGCGGTTCTGGGCATCAGCGCAGCGGTGCATGCCTATTAAGCTGCGGCGCTGGCTTTGGCGGTGGCTTCCGATTCTCTTCGGATGCCACTGCCGGCCGGATCGCTCTTTCCATTTTCGGGACGGAACGCCCTTTCCCATCTGCGCCCGGTGCACCGGGGAGCTGGCGGGCATCCTGGCGGGGCTGGCAACCTGGTGGGCGGTCCATCCCTCGGCGGGAGTGGCGGCTGTGCTGCTGGTTCCGTTGATTGCGGACGGACTTCTCCAGCTTTGTACGCCCTATGAGAGCGGTAATCTCCGGCGGCTGGCGACGGGGCTCCTCTTCGGCTACGGGCTGACGGTGCTTCTGCTCACGTCCTTGGGCTGGGCCTATCAATGGGGCTTTGGCTTTGGGAAAACATTGCTGGATCCCTGAGAAGATCAGCAGCCGTGACATCCAGGAGGCAAGACCATGCTGGAACTGTGTTTTGATATGTCAACCCGCGGTGCCCTGCGGGTGGCCCAGCGCTGTGGTGGGAGCGGACGGAAAGACCTCGGATTCGTTCTCAGCCGCACAGAGGACGGCGGAAATGTGACATCTACTACGGTCATCGGCTTCGATGACGGAAAAGCGCCCGCGGGAGAGGAGATCCACCAGATCCAGCGGGCCCAGCGGCGGCAGGCGGCCCTGGAACGGGAGGCCATCCCCCTGGGCGGCAGTCCGAGTGATGTACTGGTCTTGTCCCTGGGACTGGATATGGGGGATATCCGAGAACCGCTGGGTGCGGACCGGTGGGACCTGCTGCGCCGGTGGTGTGATGGTGATGATGAGACCACGGACCGGGACTGGCAGCGGAATTTGGAGGCAGCGGAGCGATTGAGGTCCTGCGGCTCTAGGGACGCCGTCCGTATTTGGGTGGACCATACGCCATACGGCGCCTGCGGTCTGCTCCACGCTGCCAGCCTGCTGAAAGACACAAAGGCCGACGTCCGCGTGGTGTTCCTGCCGCCCTGGCGGGAGCGGCCGGACGGCGTCGTGGAGACCTACCTGGGTTGGGGCGAGGTGGAGCCGGAGCTGTTCGGACGCTTCCTGTCCCGGGAGGAGCCGCTGCCGCCGGTGATGCTGGGCGCTATGGCCCATCGGTGGGAGGTGCTCCGGCAGGAGAACGCCCCGCTCCGGGCGGTGGTGAACGGCCGGGTCCGCAGCGTGGGGGAGGACTTCTACGACGAAATGATCCGACGCCATCTGCCCGAGGGCCAGACGAAGATCGCCAACATCATTGGAGAGGTTCTGGGCCGGGAGAAGCCGGGCATCGGCGACGTCTGGCTGGCGGAGCGCATCCGGCAGATGCTCTCCACCGGGGAGCTGCGGATGCTCCAGGAGGACCGGGAGCGGTTTTACCGCTCTGTGGTAGAAAGGACTTGACATTTCCCGGGAAATCTGTAAAATAAAACATCAATATAGGTCCGCCGCCGGGCGGACAAAGGCGTTTGCCCCTGCATCCGTAGGCCATTGGAGATGCGGGGCGCGGGCGCCTTTTATTTTTTGCTGTCAGAGGAGGAGTGATTTGCATGGCATGGGTATTTCTGGCATGCGCGGGACTTCTGGAGGTGTTCTGGTCCTCGTTCCTGAAACTGTCCGATGGCTTCACGAAGCTGGGCTGGTCCGTGATGACCATTGCGGGGATGCTGGCCAGCTTCTATTTGCTGAGCCAGGCCATGAAGACGCTTCCCCTGGGCACTGCCTACGCCGTCTGGACCGGCATCGGGGCCGTAGGCTCCGTGGCGGTGGGCATCCTGATCTTCAAGGAGCCGGTGACCGCCGCCCGGATGTTTTTCACCGTGTTGCTGCTGACGGGCATTGTCGGCATCAAGCTGACCTCTTCCCACTGAGGGAAAACAGAAAACGAGGACCGGTCCGGTCCTCGTTTTTCCATAGATGCCGTTACAGGTCCACCACCGTCACATCGTGGCCCGTGTGGGGGAGAAAGACATGCAGCAGGTCCTCCGTCCGCAGGCGGAGGCTGGCGTCGTTCTTGCAGGGGTGGCAGCCGAACCAGGCCGCGTCATGGACTGCCCGGTCCATCACCAGCCGGACCCGGCGCTCCGTGTCATAGGCCAGGCCCAGCACGCTGGCAGAGCCGGGGGTGCAGCGGAGCATGGACTCCATAAGCTCCGGCGGGGCGAAGGAGAGGCGGGTGGTGCCCAGTTGGGCGCTGAGGACCTTGGTCTGGAAGGGCTTGCCGCCGGGCATGGTCAGCAGGTAGAACGCCGTCTTCTGCCGATTGCAGAGAAACAGGTTCTTGCAGATGGAGATGCCCAGCACCTCGCTGACCACATCGCAGTCGGCGATGGTGTCGGCGGTCTCGTGGGCCACCCAAGCATAGGGGATGTGCAGCCGGTCCAGCAGGGCAAAGGTCTCCAGCTCCACGGCGGCGCGGCCCTCTGCCGGGGCGGCGGTGCGGATCTCTGAGATCTCCACGGCTCACACCCCCGCCAGCAGCTTTTCCCCGGCCCGGTAGATGTCACCGGCGCCTACGGTGAGGATCAAGTCGCCGGGCCGGGCCGCCTGCCGCAGAGCCGCCGCCGCCTTGTCCAGGGTGGAGCAGTACACAGCGCCGGGGATATTGCGGCACAGGTCCGCCGAGGAGATGCCCAAGGTGTTCTGCTCCCGGGCGGCGAAGATCTCCGCCAGGATGGCCACGTCCGGGATTTTCAGCTCTTCCACGAACCGCTCGAACAGCTTGGCGGTGCGAGAGTAGGTGTGGGGCTGGAAGGCCACCACCAGCCGTTCATACCCCATTTCCTTGGCGGTGGTGAACAGGGCGTGGAGCTCGTCGGGGTGATGGGCGTAGTCATCGTAGACCTCCGCCCCATGATAGGTACCCTTGTGCTCGAATCGGCGGCCGGCGCCGGTGAAGGAGGCCAGGCCCGTCTCCACCGCATGGCCCGGCAGGCCCAGTGCCCAGGCCGCAGAGGCTGCCGCCAGGGCGTTGAGAACATTGTGGTGGCCGTAGACGTGGAGCTCTACGCGGGCGTATTTCTCGCCGCGGATCATCACGTCGAATACCGGCCTGCCGTCCACCTCCGTCAGATTGGCGGCGGTGCAGTCGGCGGCATGGTCCAGGCCGAAGGTGAAGATGGGATGCTCCAGCCCGGCCACCGCCTCCATGGCGCTGGCGTTGTCCGCGTTGACGATGACGGACCCCGCCGGGGGCACCAGCTCCGCAAACCGGCGGAAGGAGTGCTGGATGTCGGTCAGATCCTTGAAGAAGTCCAGGTGGTCCTCCTCCACGTTCAAAATCACTGCCACGGTGGGGAAGAAGCTGAGGAAGCTGTTGCAGTACTCACAGGACTCCAGGATGATGGTGTCCCCCTGGCCCACCCGGTAGCCGGCGTGGAGCAGGGGCAGGGTGCCGCCGATCATCACCGTGGGATCCGCCTCCGCCGCCATGAAGATGTGGGTGCACATGGAGGTGGTGGTGGTTTTGCCGTGGGTACCGGCCACGCACAGCGCGTTGGGATACCGCTGCATGATGGCACCCCAGGCCTGGGCCCGCTCGTACACGGGGATACCCCGGGCCACGGCACCGGCGATCTCCGGGTTGCTGTCGTGGACGGCAGCGGTGCGGACCACCAGATCGCAGTCCCCCAGGTTTTCGGCGTTGTGGCCGATGGCCACGGGGATGCCCAAGGACCGGAGGTGGCGGACCGTGTCGCTCTCCGTCATGTCGGAGCCCTGGACATGGAGGCCCATGCCCCGCAGCACCTCCGCCAGGGGGCACATGGACACGCCGCCGATGCCCACCAGATGGGCCCGCTTGCCGGGGACGATATAGTCGCGGATGGGATGGAGATTGTTCATCATGAAAAGACTCCTTATCTGAAGCGCACTGCCAGCGCGCCGCTGATGATTCTGTGGGAATACCATGAGGTTGCCCAAAAACCTGCAATTCCTTACCAAATATTTCATTATAGTATGAGAAGACGGAAAATGCAACCAGAGAAATCCAGGGCCCCGTTTCAAGATCAGCGGTGGCGGCCCCAATTCCGTCGGCTTCACCAAACTGAGCGCAGCCGTAAGAGGAAGGTAATTTGCCGCATACCTGTGGCAGCTTTGCGTAATTTGCCGGTTTGGATACGTGCCGCAGGAATCAACAAATCTTGCCTGCCGCAAAAGAAAGAAGCCAAAAGCCGCCTGCACAGTCTGAACGCAAATGTTAATATACGTTGCTTGCGAAAACAGGCTGTTTCTCGTACAATGGCGTTAACCAGAAAGGAGTTCATTCCCTATGTTATGTGAAAACATCAAAGCCATCAGAAAATCAAAAGGGCTATCGCAGGAGGAACTTGCGATCAAGCTGAATGTGGTGCGGCAGACCATCTCCAAATGGGAGCAGGGATTGTCTGTTCCGGATGCTGATATGCTGATCTCCCTGTCAGAGGCGTTTGAAACACCTGTGAGCACGCTGCTCGGAGAACCTGTCACAGCGGCGAAGGCTGATGACCTGAAAGCGGTTTCCGAAAAGCTGGAGATCATAAATTTGCAGCTGGCACAGGGGAAGGAGCTGCGGCGAAAAACAGCTCGCTGCCTGCTTATTGGATTGTGTACGGCCATCGTAATTATTTCCGCAGTTTTCATTTACTGCGGGAGTCCTTATCTGGGGTGGAATTATCACGATCCGGAAACCGCCGTTGTTGGAGTCGCTTTTCACGCATTTGAATGGCTGTTTGTCAGGTTTGCGCCGATGCTCTTGATAGGAGCAATCCTTGGGATTTTCCTGACACGGAAGAAGGCATAGAGCGGGCCTGTTTTGGGGTGCAATTCAGTTCCCGAAATTCCAGCCTGAGGGGCGGAAGGCCTTGCTTCCACACCTGGACAACATGGGCAGCTGTGTTCCGCGGGGAAAACAGCTGCCCACGTCTTTTGCCCACGGGTGGAAACATGACCGGCTGTGAAGGAGCGGAGATCCAGGCATAGTTTCACCCAAATGACAGAAGATTTCCTTGTTCCGTGAAATCACGATCATACTTCAAAAGGCAGAATCCGGTGGCCCCTGCCTTGCGGCGGGTCGCTTGGTGTGGTATCATCAGAGCAGCGCGAGGTACAGGAGGAATGGAGGAGGCCCATGATCCGAAGAATGGGGAAGGGCGACCTGGATGCTGTGGCGGCCATCTGGTTGGACGCCAACCGGGAAGCCCACGATTTCATCCCAGCAGCCTATTGGCTGGGACATTTTGCAGAGGTCAGGACTGCGCTGGCCCGGGCGGAGGTCTGGGTCTTTGAGACGGAGGCGCGGGCCGAAATTTCAGGCTTCATCGGACTTCTGGGAGACTACATCGCCGGCATCTTCGTCCGGAGGGGGGCCCGGTCCGGCGGCGTGGGCCGGCAGCTGTTGGACCACGTGAAGACCAGCCGCGGGCAGCTGCGCCTGCAGGTCTACCGGAAAAACCTCCGGGCGGCAGCCTTCTACCGGCGGGAGGGGTTCCGTGTCCTGGAGGAGGGCGTGGATCCCGAGACTGGGGAAGCGGAACTTCTTATGGAGTGGCGATGGGACGGCCCGCAGAGCTGATCCGCGATACGCAAGGAGAATGGACATAAGGGAGGTGGCACATGACAACGGTAACGATCCCCGCTCCGGTAGGGGAGATCCTGAAAACACTGGAGGCGGCGGGGTATGGTGCATGGTGCGTGGGCGGCTGCGTCCGGGATGCCCTGCTGGACCGGATGCCGGGGGACTGGGATGTGACCACTTCCGCCCGGCCGGAGGAGACTATGGCCCTGTTTGCCGGCCGGGCTGTCCCAACTGGTCTGCGCCACGGCACCGTCACCGTAAAGACGGAGCAGGGTGGCGTGGAGATCACTACACTCCGGCGGGACGGTGCCTATCGGGACCACCGGAGGCCGGAGACCGTGACGTTCACCGACTCTCTGGAGGAGGATCTGCGGCGCCGGGACTTCACCATCAACGCGATGGCAGCGGACCTGCAGGGGACCCTGTACGACCCTCTGGGCGGCCGGGCAGACCTGACGGCGAAGGTCCTGCGGTGTGTGGGAGAGCCGGACCGCCGGTTCGGCGAGGATGCCCTCCGCATCCTGCGGGGACTGCGGTTCGCGGCGGAGCTGGGGGTCACTGTCCATCCGGATACAGCGGTGGCCATCCACCGGAACCGGGAATTGCTGAGAGCCATTGCTCCGGAGCGGATTTGGGCGGAGCTGAAAAAGCTGGTGTCCGGAAAATGGGCCGCAGAGGTCCTGCGGGCCTATCCGGATGTGGCTGGCGTCTTCTGGCCGGAGATTCTGCCCATGGTGGGGTTTGACCAGCGGAACGGCCACCATTGTTACGATGTGTGGGAGCACACTCTCCATGCCATGGAGAAAGTGAAACCGGAGCCGGAGCTGCGGCTGACCATGCTGCTTCACGATATTGGAAAGCCAAATTGCTTTACAGTGGACGGACTGGGTTGCGGACACTTTTACGGCCATCCGGCGGAGAGCGCCCGCATGGCGGAGGCCATGCTGGGTCGCCTCCGGGCCGAGACGGTTCTCCGGGAGACGGTGGTGCAGCTGGTGGCTTGGCATGACCGCAACATCCCACGCACCCGCCCGGGTGTGGCTCGGGCACTGGGGGCACTGGGGGAGCGGGACCTGCGGCGTCTGCTGGATGTGAAGCGAGCGGACAATCTGGCTCAGGCCCCGGCGTACCGCTTCCTGCAGGGGGAGATCGACAGGGCGGAATGCATCCTGGACCAGCTGCTGGTGGAGGGCGCCTGCGTATCCCTGCGGCAGCTGGCGGTGAACGGGCGGGACCTGCTGGCCATGGGACTCTCCGGCCCCGCGGTGGGACAGACTTTGCGGGAACTGCTGAACGCTGTGCTGGATGACTCCCTGCCCAACGAGCGTCACGCGCTGTTGGCTGCTGTCAGGGATCGGGCACACCGAAGCTGAAGGCAACGGAAAAGAGAGAAGCCCCGGACACACACGTGTGCCCGGGGCTTTTGGTATGAACTGGGAGAAGGGGAAGCGCTCAGAACAGGCGCAGCTGTTCCGCCACCCGGCGGCGGCCGGTGGTCTCCCGGACCACCGCTCCGGCAGTTCCCGCAGGAAGGGAGAGAACTCCGGCGCGGCGGTGAGGATCAGTTCCTCCCGGGCCCGGGTGAGGCCCACAAAGAAGAGCCGCCGCTCCTCTTCCGCATCCGCCGGGCGGCCGGGGGACTCCAGGGGCATCGCTCCGGCGGAGAGACCCGCCAGGAACACCGCAGGGAATTCCAAACCCTTGGCACCGTGGAGCGTCATCAGGCGCACTGCGCCGGAGGCCCAGTGTTTGCCGGATGCCCGCCGGAGGTCTGCCTCCTGGCCCAGGACCAGAGCATCCCAGAGGCTGTCGAAGTCCTCGTGGAATACCGCCGTGTTCCGCAGGCGTTCCAGGGCCGGAGAGGTGCCGTACTGTTCCTCCCACTGTTCCACCAGCTTCCGGGGTGTTTCCGTCCGGACCAGAGGGAGCCAGACCTCTGCCCGGCCCAGCCAGTTTTCCAGAATGCCGTGGCCCCGGACCGCCTCCTGCAGGGCCGCCGAGTCCAGCGTGCCCATCTTTTGGCAGAGCGTCTGGGCCTTCTGGATGAGATCTGCCGGGCAGTTCCACAGCAGCCGGAGGGCGGACTCCAGCGCCGCGTTGTCTGCTGGCACCACCAGGGAACGGAGGAAGCCCAGCGCCCCCCCGAACCGCCGGGTCATCCAGGAAGTCCTCCCGCCCGGTGACAAGACAGGGAATATCGTCGTGGCGGAGGCATTTCTCCACCAGCTCCAGCTGCCGGTGGGTGCGGCAGAGCACCGCAATATCGGAAAAGGCCCGCACCGTCCGCTCGTGGCCCAGGGCCTGGGCCTCCAGCATGTCCACGCCGCCGGTCATACGGCCGATCTCCTTGGCGATGAATACGGCCTCGGAGAAGCTGTCCGCTGCCTGGACCAGTCGCACGGCAGGACCGGCGGGGCAGTGGGGAGTCAGTATTCGGCCCCCGCCGGGATTATGACCGATCACTGCCAAGGCCGTATCCAGAATGGCCGGAGCAGAGCGGTAATTTTCTGTTAGGTGAATTTCCTTTACACCAGGTTGCTCCTCTTGAAGCCGCTGGAAGCACCGGCAGTCGGCGCCCCGGAAGCCGTAGATGGACTGGTCCGGGTCGCCGATGACGAACAGCTCCCCGCTCCGGCTCCAGGACCGGACCAGCTGGTACTGGATATCGTTGATATCCTGAAACTCGTCCACCAGCACATGGCGGAAGCACCGCAGGCCGGTGACATCCCGCTTCAGTCCTTCGGTCAGCAGGTCGTCGAAGTCCAGGGCGCCCAGGTCTCGCAGCCGGGCCTGATAGGCGTCGTACAGCTCCGCGTCCAGACCGGTATCCTCCGGGGACACGCCGTTTTTCACCCGGGAGACAGACTGGAGCAGCGATTTTCCGCCGCCCTTTCGGCCGGACTCCCGCAGCACCTGCTCCGCGATGGTCAGGGCCTCGCCGGGACTGATGAGCCGCACGTCGCCAAGCAGTTTCAGACAGATGGCGTGGAAGGTGCCGATGGTCATGGCCGCCACCGCCCGCTTGCCGCCCAGACGCTGTTCCAGCCGGGCGCGCATCTCCTGCCGCTGCTTGATTGGTGAAAGTGACGGCGGTAATCTCCCCGGGGCGGACGCCCCGCTCCTCCACCAGCCAGGCGATCCGGGCCACCAGGGTGCGGGTCTTGCCGGTGCCGGGGCCCGCCGTCACAGCGGTTACCGGCGCGGTGGAGGTGACGGCCTCCAGCTGCGGGGGATTCAGCGCCTCCGGCTGGGGAGCAGCCGGGGCCGCTTCCGGCGCCAAAACGCGCTGCAGCTCCCGGCGGGGCTTGGATTTGCGCACAGGCAGGTCCAGGCCAAACAGAGAGATCTGCCCGCTGAACCGGGCGATCTCACCGGGGGTCAGCAGGGAGATGACGCCGTACTCCCCGTCAAAGCCCGCCCGGCGCTCCACCTGCCCCGGCCCGCAGGCGGCGGATGCCCTCCGCCACGCAGGGGCCGGCCGTGTGGGCGATATCCTCCACAGGCACCTCCCGCAGGATGGAGAACTCCGGCCCCAGGGCATGGAGCATCTGCTCGTACAGCGTCTGGGTATTCTTCCCGGCGGCGGAGCCTCCGGTGGAGGCGGCGATCACCTCCGGCAGGGGCGCCAAACTCTCAAAGGGCTTGGCTCCCTCGGGACGAAACCCTGCAGGACGGTCCGCCAGGGCCTCCACCCGGTGCTCCACGCCGATGGTCAGTTTCTTCCCGCAAACGGGGCAGACGCCGCCCAGCGCCGCTGTCTCCGCCGGGGTCAGGCAGACGCCGCAGTTCCGGTGGCCATCCAGGTGGTACTTGCCCTCCTCGGGGAAGAACTCCACCGTGCCCTGGAATCCCTCTCCGGTGCGGATGGCCCGGACCAGCTCCGGGTAGGTGAGGCCGGTGTCCAGAAGATCCGCCTCCCGGCCCAGCTTGGAGGGGGAATGGGCGTCGGAGTGGGAGACCAGGGTGAGTCCGTCCAGGGCAGAGACCCGCCAGTTCATGGGCGGATCAGAGGAGAGGCCCGTCTCCACCGCGTGGATGTGGCCGGTCAGATCCCCGAAGCACTCCTCCATGGTATCGAAGCCGGAGAAGGCGCCAAACAGAGCGAAGTGGGGCGTCCAGATGTGAGCGGGGATGAATTCCGCGTCCGGGCAGGTGTCCAGGGTCAGCTCCAGCAGGTCCCGACTGTCCAGCCCCAGAATGGGCCGTCCGTCGGAGTGGATGTTGCCGATGGCCTCCAGCCGGGCGGAGAGCTCGTCCGCCGCCTCCAGAGAGGGCAGCAGGATCAGGTTGTGGACTTTCCGGGTTCTGCCGTGGCGCTTGTAGATGCAGCTGATCTCCCCGGTGATAACGAACCGGGGCGCCTCGCCCGGGGCGACATCCGGCAGGCGCAAATCCTGGCGCAGGGTATAGACGCCCTCTCCGGCGGGCACCAGCTGCTCCCGCAGCTCGGCGCGCCAAGCGGGGTGGGTGAAGTCCCCGGTGCCCACCATTCGGATGCCCTTTCGCCGGGCCCACCAGTCCAGGTGGGGGAGATCTCCGTCCTTACTGGTGGCCCGGGAAAAGCGGGAGTGGATGTGGAGGTCGGCAATGTACATGGAAGTCCTCCTCTGTCGAATCAAGTCGATTCCATTATAATCTCTTCCATCCGACAGCGCAAGGCGGAGAAAAGCAGTCCGGCGTGTTCCGCCGGGCTGCTGAAAAAATCATTTATGGGTTCTGCCTGCCGGAGGGCATGCGCTTCGGGACGCGAGCCAGGCGCGGGAACACTGCCCGGAACAGGGAGGAGGCCAGGATGACCCCAACCGCCAGGGCGGCCGCCATGCCCAGAGTGCCCAGCAGGGCGCTGAGGAATTGCTCTGTGTCGCCCTCCAGACAGTAGCCCATGGCGTAGTAGATGCCGCCGCCGGGCACCAGGGGCAGCAGGGCCACCAGCTGATAGCCGGTGACGGGGCAGCGGCGGATACGTGCCATGACTTCTGAGAACAGACTGATGGCCATGGCGGCGAAAAAGCCTGCCAGGATGGTCTTGCCGGCCAGCAGATACACCAGCCATCCCAGAGCGCCGCCACAGCAGGCAATCAGCTTGCCGGGGCCATGGATATTGAACACCAGAGTGAATCCGATGCAGCCGGCGAAAGCACACAGGCAGGGCAGAACATATTGAGACCAGATATCCATAAAAGTAGATCCCCTTTACAGAATATACCCGATGCCCAGGCCCACAGCGGCCCCCAGAGCGATACCCGTGGCGATCAGAATAGCCTCCGCCGTCCGGCTGAGTCCGGAGTAGGTGTCGCCGGCCACGATCTCCCGCATGGCGTTGGTCAGGGCCACGCCGGGCACCAGCAGCATCAGGACGCCGATGGTCACCAGGTCCACATTATTCCCCAGGCCCGCCCGCACCAGCAGAAGAGACAGCAGGGAGGCGATGCCGCTGCATACCAGCGTCCGCAGAAAGCTGTTGCTGCCCAGCCATCTGCCGCCGAAGAGCAGGCAGGTGCCCACCACCAGACCGCAGAAGAAGGCGCTCAAGCTGTCCCAAAACCCGCCGCCGAACAGGGGACAGAAGAAAGCGGGGGCGATACCGTAGCCCAGCAGCACCGTGGCGGGGCGGTGGCGGCGGCAGGAGGCAGGGAGGCGGTCCACCATGGCCCGGGCCTCGTCCAGGGGCGGTACGGTACGGCAGAGCTGGCGGCATAAAGCGTTGCAGCTCTCCAGTAGCTCCAGATCCGTGCCGTGGGCACTGATCCGGCGCATCCGGGTCACCGGACGGCCATCCTCCGCCATCAAACTGACAATCAAACAGCTGGGGATGGCAAACACCTGGGCGTCCTTGCCTTGGTAGGCCTGCAGCAGCCGGTAGACGGACTCCTCCACACGGGAGATTTCCGCGCCGCTCTCTGCCAGCAGGCAGCCCAGCGATGTGGCTAGATTCAACAGCTTGTCCGAATCCATAAAACGCCTCCTCTCGCCTTTTTAAGATATGCGATTTTTGGAAAAAACACAAGGGATATTTTGACGAAACGCGCCGCGCAGGGGAGCCCTTGACAAAAAGGAGCGGTTTCTGTATAATCGAATAGTCCGAAATCGGACAAAATAAGACGGGAGGGATTCGATGGGACAGGAAGTTCTGGATGCTTTCTGGAAATCCAATGACCGAATCTACAATGAGAATACCCTGCTGTACCACCGTCTGGCCCGGGCCTGCGGCCTGCCGGACTGCGCCTTCTGGCTGCTGTACACCCTGCGGTCGGAGGAGGCGCCCCTGACCCAGACCCAGTTGAGCGAGCAGCTGTCCCTACCCAAGCAGACGGTGAATTCCGCCCTGAAAAAGCTGGTGGAGGAGGGAGTCCTCCGCTTGGAGGCGGCGGACGGCAATCTGAAAAACAAGCGGGTCTGTCTGACAGAGGCGGGCGAGGCATTCCTCCGCCGCACTGTGGACCGCGTGTTCGGCGTAGAGAGCGCCGCGGCCGCCCGCCTGACCGAGGAGGAGCGGTCGGCGCTTGTGGCATTGAGCCAGAAGCTGCTGGATGCCTTTCGGGCGGAGACGGAAGCTTTTTTACAGACCGCTGCGATAGGAGACTGATGTATGCAGATCAAACTTTCTGACCATTTCACCTACGGACGGCTGCTGCGTTACACACTGCCGACCATCGTTATGATTATCTTCACCTCTCTGTACAGCGTGGTAGACGGACTGTTCGTATCCAACTTGGTGGGGGACCTGGCCCTGTCGGCGGTGAATATCGCCTTCCCCATCACTATGATCATCGGCGCCTTCGGCTTCATGCTGGGCACCGGCGGCAGCGCCATCGTGGCCCGCACGCTGGGGGAGGGGAAGCCGGAGCTGGCCTCCCGGTATTTCACGCTCTTCATCTGGTGCGTGGCGGGGCTGGGCGTGGTGCTCTCCATTGTGACCATCGCCTTCATCGAACCCATCATGCGTTTTGCCGGGGCTAGCGACCTGCTGCTGGAAGACTGCATCGCCTACGGCCGGATCCTGCTGGCCGGCAGTGCCGTGTTCATGCTCCAGAGCGCCTTTCAGAGTTTCTTTTCCGTGGCGGAGAAACCCAAGCTGGGGTTACTGCTCTCCCTGGCTGCCGGAGCCACCAACATCACCTTTGACTACGTGTTCATCGCCCTGCTGGGCATGGGTGTCACCGGTGCCGCATGGGCCACAGTGCTGGGCTACTGCGTGGGCGGTGTCATCCCGGTGGTGTACTTCCTGCTTCCCAGAAGAGAGGGCCTGCGGCTGGTGCGGACGAACTTTTACGGCCGGGAACTGCTTCACGCCTGTATCAACGGCTCCTCGGAGCTGATGAGCAACATCTCCGCCTCCGTGGTGGGCATCCTCTACAACATCCGGCTGATGGACCTTCTGGGAGAGCCGGGCGTGGCGGCCCACTCGGTGATGATGTACGTGGATTTCGTGTTTGTGGCTGCCTTTCTGGGGTTCTCCATGGGCAGCGCCCCCATCGTCAGCTATCACTACGGGGCGGAGAACTATGATGAGCTGAAGAACATCTTCCGCCGCAGTGGCGTCATCATCGCCGCTACCTCCGTGGCGATGGTGGCGGCGTCGGAGCTCTTAAGCCGGCCCCTGTCTGCTGCCTTCGTGGGGTACTCTCCGGACTTGCTGGAGCTGACCACCCACGGCTTCCGGATCTTTGCCCTGTGCTACCTTTTCTGCGGGCTGAATATCTACGCATCCGCCTTCTTCACGGCCCTGTGCAACGGCGCCCTGTCGGCCCTGATCGCCTTCACCCGCACGCTGCTGCTGCGGGGTGGACTGGTGCTGGTGATGCCGGTGTTCTTCGGCGTGGATGGCGTCTGGTGGTCCGTGGCGGCGGCGGAACTGCTGGGGGTGGTGCTCTCGGTGGTGCTGCTGGTGCTGATGCGGCGGCGTTACCATTACGCCTGACGGGGGAAAACGCGGATATGTTACAAGACGGCGGCTCCGCTCAGGTGGTATGCTGGCTGGTGCCGACAGGAGGGAAGAACCATGAGACAAGCGGCGCGGACCGCCCGATATGACCAGGCTCTGGGGCTGGAGGCGTACAGCCTCCGGGCGGTGGACAGGCCCTTTCCCAGCCACTTTCACGACCATTATGTGATCGGCGTGGTGGAGCGGGGGACCCGGACCCTCACCTGCGGCCGCCAACGGCAGGTCATCGGCCCGGGAGACGTGCTGCTGTTCAACCCGGGAGACAGCCATGCCTGCATCCAGGCGGACGGGTCTCTGGACTACCGGGGACTGAATATCCCACGCAGCACCATGCTGGCCCTGGCGGAGGAGATCATGGGCAGCCGGGCAATGCCCGGCTTTTCCGTGGCCGTGGTTCGGGACGGAGAACTGGCAGGCCGCCTCCGGGCCCTGCACCGGGCGGTGCTGGGGGAGGAGCCGGAGCTCCGGAGGGAGGAGGCGCTGCTGCTGGCCTGGGGCCTCCTGCTGCCGGGGTACGCCGGGATGGTGGAAACGGTTTCTGCCTGCCGGGTGGAGGTGGAGCGGACCTGTGCGTTCATCCGGAGCCACTATGCCCGGCATATCACGCTGGAGGAGCTCAGCCTTCAGGCGGGACTGAGCAAATCCGCCCTGGTCCGGGCCTTTGCCAAGGCCAAGGGCGTCACGCCCTACCGCTATCTGATGGCGGTGCGGATCAGCGAGGCACGGCGCCTGTTGGAACGGGGTGTCTCCTCTGCAGAGGCCGCCGTGGAGACAGGCTTTTCCGATCAGAGCCATTTCACCAACTATTTCACTGCCTTCACCGGCCTGACGCCGGGGGCCTGCCGGGAGCTGTTCCGGCAGGAATGGGAGAGAGGATGACACAGCCGTGGAGACGAATCCTGCACGGGGCCACCTGGCGGCCCTGCTGACCATTGTGATCTGGGGGACCACCTTCATCTCCACCAAGGTGCTGCTGGTGGATTTCCAGCCGGTGGAGATCTTGTTTATCCGGTTCATGATGGGCTTTCTGGCGCTGCTGGCAGTCTGTCCTCGCCGCCTGCAGGGCGTCACACGGCGGCAGGAGGGATTGTTTGCCCTGGCGGGGCTGTGCGGCGTGTGCCTGTACTACCTGCTGGAGAACATCGCCCTGACGTACACCATGGCCTCCAACGTGGGGGTCATCATCTCCGTGTCTCCCTGCTTCACCGCCCTGCTGACCCATTTTCTGATGCGGGGCGAGGAGCGGCTGCGGCCCACATTTTTCGCAGGCTTTGCGGTGGCCATGGCGGGGATCTGCCTTATCAGCTTCAACGGCTCTGCCCTGGAGCTGGACCTCCGGGGGGATTTGCTGGCGCTGCTGGCTGCCTTCGTGTGGGCCTGTTACGCCCTCTTGTCCCGGAAGATCAGCGCCCTGGGCCATCCCACTGTCCTGACCACGCGGCGAACCTTTTTCTACGGGCTGGCATTCATGCTGCCGGCGCTGATGGTCTCTGGCGTCCGGCTGGAGCTCACGCGACTCACAGCCCCGGTGAACCTGGGGAATCTGCTGTTTCTGGGGCTGGGGGCCTCGGCCCTGTGCTTCGTCACCTGGAACTTCGCGGTGAAGGCACTGGGGGCGGTGAAAACCAGCGTGTACATCTATCTGGTGCCGGTGATCACAGTGGCGGCCTCCGTGCTGATCCTGCGGGAACCCTTCACCTGGATGACCGGAGCCGGTACGGTACTGACCCTGATCGGGCTGCTTCTCTCTGAAGGCAAACTCCATTGGAAAGAGGGAACACACCATGAAACAGGAACTGGACAAATGCGTCCTGGTGATTGATGAGGCCATGCCCCGGGGCCTCGCTGCCAACACAGCGGCCATCCTGGGCATCACATGGGGCCGGCTGCGGCCGGAACTGGTAGGGGAGGACGTGACCGACGCTGCCGGAGCCATTCACCCCGGGATCATCCGCACGCCGGTGCCGGTGCTCTCCGGCAGGCCGGAGACTTTTCAGACCCTACGGCGGCAGCTGGCCGAGCTGGAATTTGCAGATGTGGCGGCTGTGGACTTTACAGATCTGGCCCAGAGCTGCCGTACCTACGGCGAGTTCATCGAAAAAATGGCCCGCACCGGGCCGGGGGAGCTGCGATACCTGGGCATGGCCCTTTTGGGCCCCCGGCATCAGGTGGACCGGCTGACCGGAAGCCTGCCGCTGCTGCGGTAGGGAAAAAACGCAAGAATGGGGCCGCGCCCGGTTGCGGCCCCATTCTCGTATCATTTCCCGGAGGACTTATGGCCCCTGCTGGATCAACAGATCCACCTCAGCATCACCGCCATTGGTGTACAAATAGCTGCAGGCAAAGCCGTTCACTTCCCAGATGGCATACGACATACTATCGTATTGGTAGTATGCGACGCTGACGCCCGCAATCTCTCTGCTCTCCTCCAGTGTGCCGCCGTAGATTCCGCTGATGTCTCCACTCCCATACTGGATACGAAACTGGGAGCCGTCCGCATAGTCCACCTGTCCCATGGTGGGGTACCCATCTGAGATGAACACGGAGTACGCCTCCACCTCTTTCTCCAGCACAGGGACCTTGAAGTCCAGATATGCTTCCATCTCTGCGGCGGACGCGACTGTGAGGATGGGATTCGGGATTTGAACCTGCTGAGGATCCGGGGCAGCGCGCCCTCTGCCCTGAATCAGCAGTGCCCCGCCGGCGGCCAGCAGGCACAGGCAGGCCGCCGCGGCGCCCCACCGGACCCAAAAGGACTGCCCGTGTTTTCGCCTGTACCGGGCGGCCTCTTCCACATACCTGCCGTCGAGCGCACTCAGAGCATCGGAAAACTTCTTTGCATTCATAAAAACGCCTCTCTTTCTGCCAGATATTGTTTCAGCTTCCTTCGGATCCGGGTCAGCCGGACGGAGATATTTTTTTCGCTCAGCCCGACAAGCCCGGCGATGTCCCGGCAGCTGTCAGAAAACCAGTAGCGCCGCATGAAGATTACGCGGTTCTCTGCGGACTGTTTCGCTTGGCAGCGCCCTTTTTCCAATAGCACTTCAGGGAAATGTTGCGGACGATCCGCGCCATATAGGGCAGCAGAGAGTCCGGTTTTGCCGGGGGAATGGCATTCCATGCCCCCAGGTACGCATCATTGACGCACTCATCTGCGTCCTGCCTGTCATTCACGATGTGATAGGAGAGACTGTGGAATAGTTTTCCATATTTCGCGTCCAATGCCTCGATAGCCTGTTCGGAACGTGCAAAGAACAGTGTGATGATCTGTTCCTCATCCATGGTTGCTCCACCTCCTTTCCGGTTTCACTTTGTACACTACGTTTTTTTCGGCAAATCCTACAACAGATTCCAGTATTTTTTCAATATACGATCATGCGGCCATACGGCCGGAAGAGAAGCGGAGAAGGCCGCAGTTCCAGCTGCGTCTGCGGAAAAGACAACATTGCATCCCAGGTGACAAACCGGGGGAAGTGTGGTAAGATATTCCGGTATGAAAATTTCTGTTCCCCAAGGAGTCCTTTATGGAAAACTATTTTGAACCGAATCTCACCGACGACCAACTGCGCGCTATCAGTTCCATCGGCCTGGCCCACATGGGGGACGCCGTGTTCGAGGTGCTGGTGCGCACCTGGCTCTGTGCCCACGGCAAGGCCACGGGAAGGGGGCTGCACCAGGCCACCATTGCCCTGGTGCGGGCGGAGAGCCAGGCGGAGAAGGCGGAGCGGATCCTGCCCCTTTTGACGGAAGAGGAAGCCGCTGTGTTCCGCCGCGGGCGGAACGCTCACGTGAAGTCGGTACCCGGCCATGCCACCCGGGCCCAGTACGGCGAGGCCACGGCCCTGGAGGCCCTGTTGGGCTGGCTGTATCTGAAGGGCCGGCGGGAGCGGATCAATGCGCTTTTCCGCGCGATGATGGAGGAGTAAGACCATGCCATTGGATGGAATCTGTATGCAGGCGGTGGCGGAGGAGCTGCGACCGGAGCTGCTGGGCCTGCGGATCGATAAGGTCCAGCAGCCCGCCCGGGACCAGGTGATCCTGCTGCTGCGGGGGAATAAGCGGCTGCTGCTGAACGCCGGCGCCAACACTCCCCGCATCCAGCTGACCGCCCTGACAAGGGACAACCCGGCGGAGCCCCCCATGTTCTGTATGCTGCTGCGCAAGCATCTGGTTGGGGGACGGGTGGCTGCGGTCACCCAGCCGCCCCTGGAGCGGCTGGTACGGCTGGAGCTGGACGTTACTGACGACTTCGGTCAGCCGGGGCGGCGGACCCTGGTGCTGGAGGCCATGGGCCGCCGGTCCAACCTGATCCTGCTGGATGGGGAGGGCCGGATCATCGACTGCCTCCGTCGGGTGGACGCGGACATGTCTGCTGCCCGGCAGGTGCTGCCGGGGCTGTATTACGAGCCGCCTGCCTCCGTAGGCCGCCTGCCGGTGACGGAGGAGACGGAGAACGGCTTCCGAGAGAAGATCTCCGCCGCAAACCCGGAGCGGAGTGTGGACGCCTTTCTGCTGGACCACTACTTCGGCATCTCCCCCCTGATCGCCCGGGAACTGGCCTTCCGCTCCGCAGGGGAGACGGATGCCCATCTCTTTGACCTGGGAGCGGTGGGAGAGGACCGCCTCTGGAAGGAATTGTCCGGGCTCATCAGAGATATACAGGAAAATCACTTTACACCAATCTGCCTGAAAAAAGATGGGAAGATGGCAGATTTCACCTACTGCCCCATCGCCCAGTACGGCCCTGTTATGGAGACCGTCCGGTATGACACGTTCTCCACCCTGATGGATGACTTCTACGCCCTGCGGGAGCAGCAGGAGCGGGTGCGTCAGCGGGGGGCGGACCTGCTGCGGACTGCCACCACGGCACGGGACCGCATCCGGCGGAAACTGGCCATGCAGGAGAAGGACTACGCCGCCACACAGAACCGGGACCAGCTGCGGATCTACGGCGACCTGATCACCGCCAACCTCTACCGCATGGAGCGGGGGGCGGCCAGATTGGAGACGGAGAATTTCTATGACCCGGAGTGCCGCCCTGTCGCCATTCCCCTGGACCCGCTGCTGACGCCCCAGCAAAACGCCGCCAAATACTACAAGCGCTACACCAAGGCCAAGACGGCGGAGAAGTATCTGGCGGAGCAGATGGCCCTTGCCCGCCGGGACCTGGACTATCTGGAGAGTGTGCTGGAGGAGTTGAGCCGGGCAGAGACGGAACAGGACTTTTTGGACATCCGCGGCGAGCTGCGGGACGCGGGCTTCCTCCGCCGACAGGGAAAAAAGGAACAGAACCGGCCTGCAAAGCCTCTGGAGTTCCGCACCACCTCCGGCTTCCGGGTGCTGGTGGGGCGGAACAACCGCCAGAACGACAAGCTGACCCGCAGCGCGGACCACCGGGACATCTGGCTCCATACCCAGAAGATCCACGGTTCCCACGTGATCCTCTGCACAGGCGGCCGTGAGGTGGACGATGACACCATCGTGGAGGCGGCCAAGCTGGCGGCCTGGTTCTCCCAGGCCCGGGAGGGTGCCAACGTCCCCGTGGACTACACACCGGTGAAGAACGTGAAGAAGCCCGCCGGTGCCCGGCCCGGCATGGTGATCTACTCCACCTGCCGCACCGTGAACGTGGCGCCGGAGGAGGGGCTTGTGAAGAAACTTCAATTGTCATAAAAAAGTTGTTAAAAAGAAGCTGCTTGTTGGTCAAGCAGCTTCTTTTTCTTTCAAAATATCCAAAAACAGGAATCTTTTTTGTGCAGAATGGCTCTTGCAAAACGGGAGCAAAGGTTTACAATAAAGCTCTCCTGAAAACGGGAGGCAATCAGTATTCAGACCTCAGAAAGCGAGTGAGAGGCAATGACGTATCATTATCTCATGGACCTGGCGCTGATCCTGTTGAGCACCAAGGTGCTGGGCATCCTGACGAAACGCATCCAGATGCCACAGGTGGTGGCGCGCTGGTAGCCGGACTGATTCTGGGCCCGGCTATGCTGAACGTACTATCAGAAACGGAGTTCCTCACCCAGCTCAGCGAGTTGGGCGTGATCGTACTGATGTTCTCCGCCGGCATGGGCACCGATATCCAGGAGCTGAAGCACAGTGGCAAGGCAGGCTTCCTGGTGGCCCTGCTGGGCGTGATCGTTCCACTGGTCCTGGGTACGGGGCTGGCGATGCTCGCAGACCGGACCGGCATGATTGAGACCAGCGGATTTTTGGAGGATGTGTTCATCGGCACCATCCTTACTGCAACTTCCGTCAGCATCACAGTGGAGACACTGAAGGAGATCGGCAAGCTGGATACCAAGGTGGGCAACACCATTCTGGCGGCGGCTCTGATCGACGACGTGCTGGGCCTGATTGCCCTGACCATCGTCAGCAGCCTGTCCGGCGGACAGGACAGCATCGCCCTGGTGCTGCTGAAGATCGTGCTGTTCTTCGTGTTCTCCACTGTGGTCTCCTTCCTCGCCCACAAGTTCTTCTGCTGGCTGATGGCCCTGTGGCCCGGCCGGGAGCGGCGCCGCTATCCGGTGCTGGCCTTTGTGCTGTGCCTTCTGATGGCTTACTGCGCGGAGGAGTTCTTCGGCGTGGCGGACATCACCGGCGCCTATGTGGCGGGCCTGGTGATCTCCTGCACCCCCAAGTCCTCCTATATCCAATCCAAGTTCGAGCCGTTGAGCTTCCTGCTGCTGACGCCGGTGTTCTTCGCCAGCGTGGGCATCAAGGCGAAGGTGGACGGCATGACCGGCAGCCTGGTGCTGTTCTCCATTCTCCTGCTGCTGATTTCTGTGGCCACCAAGATCGTCGGCTGCGGCCTGGGCGCAAAGCTCTGTCATTTCACTGGCAAGGAGAGCCTGCAGGTGGGCGTGGGCATGGTCTGCCGCGGCGAGGTGGCGCTGATCGTGGCCAACCGGGGCCTGGAGCTGGGAGTGCTGTCCGGGACCCTGATGGCACCGGTCATCATCACCGTGGTGGGCGGCACGATCCTGACGCCCATCCTGCTGAAGCTGGTATTCCGGCACGACGGACAGCCGGCCAGCGCGGCGGACAGCAATCTGGCAGACCACTATGAGAAGATGGAGCAGCTGGATATCGTCTCCGCAGAGCTTCTGGCCAGGGACCAGAAATACCTGAAAGAAGGGGAGCACGGCGGAGACAAGGACCGCGGCTGATCTGCTCCGGTGACTGAGAACCGCAAATACGGGGAGCCGGCCTTTTGGTCGGCTCCCCGTATTTTGAAAAGCGCGCTGTATCCGCCGTCAGGCGGTGTGGCGGGCGTGGCCCGTCTCCTCGTCGGAGGAGCGGAACAACAGCGTGATGCACCACAGGCCCGCCAGGCCCACCAGGGCGTAGATGATGCGGGAGAGAATGGCCATCTGGCCGCCGCAGAGGAAAGCCACCGTATCAAAGCCGAACAGGCCGATCCCGCCCCAGTTCAGGGCGCCGATGATAGCCAGTGCCAATGCGATCTTATCAATCACCATGCGAAAAACCTCCTTTATGCCTTCCAGCAGGGATTTGGCGTTAGTGTATCCAACGGGGCGGGAACTATGCGGATGGGGAAAATTTCCAGCCTGGACAAAATTTGCAAATCGCATTGCAAAGGAAAGATAGGGATTGTATAATCGAAACAGCGGGATCCGATCTCGCCCGCGGCGAAGCCGCGCAGACCGATTGATAAGGGGAGACAGTATGAATATTGTATGCTTGGATATGGAGGGCGTCCTGGTGCCGGAGATCTGGATCGCATTTTCAGAGGCCAGCGGCATTCCGGAGCTGCGGCGCACCACCCGGGATGAGCCGGATTACGACAAGCTGATGACCTGGCGGCTGGGCATCTTGAAGGAGCACGGCCTGGGGCTCAAGGAGATCCAGGACACCATCGCCAAGATTGATCCGCTGCCCGGCGCCAAGGCGTTTTTGGACGAGCTGCGGGCCACCACCCAGGTGATTATTCTGAGCGATACCTTTGAGGAATTTGCCAAGCCCCTGATGGAAAAGCTGGGCTGGCCCACCATCTTCTGCAACTCCCTGGAGGTGGCGGAGAACGGCGAGATCACCGGCTACAAGATGCGCTGTGAGAAGTCCAAGCTCACCACGGTGAAGGCCCTGCAGTCCATCGGCTATGACACCATCGCCAGCGGCGACAGCTTCAACGATTTGGGGATGATCCAGGCCAGCAAGGCAGGCTTCCTCTTCAAGAGCACGGAGCAGATCAAAGCCGACCACCCGGAGATTCCGGCCTTTGAGGAGTTTGACGACCTGCTGGCGGCCATTAAGGCGGCGCTGTAAGAGTTTTCCGGAAAGAAAGGGGACGCGACATGAACGAGAAATTCCAGAAGCTGGGCTTTTACCCGGCGGATATCCTGCTGCCCAAGGATGCGGACATGACCAAGTGGGCCGTGGTGGCCTGCGACCAGTTCACCTCCCAGCCGGAGTATTGGCAGGCGGTGGAGGAGACTGTGGGGGACGCGCCTTCCACCCTCCGGCTGATCCTGCCGGAGGCCAAGCTGAACGACCCGGGTGTGGACACCCATATCGCGGACATCAACGGCGCTATGAACCGCTATCTGGCGGAGGGCGTCTTTCAGACCCTGCCGGGGTCCCTGTTCTATATTGAGCGCACGCAGTCCGATGGCAAGGTGCGCCACGGCCTCATTGGCATGGTGGATTTGGACCAGTATGACTTCACCCCCGGCTCCGGCGCCCTGATCCGGGCCACGGAGGGGACGGTGCTCTCCCGTATCCCACCCCGGGTACGGGTCCGGCAGGACGCCCCCGTTGAGCTGCCCCACGTGATGCTGCTGATCGACGACCCGGACCGCACGGTTATTGAGCCCCTGACCGCCGCCAGCGGGGAGATGGAGCAGCTGTATGACTTTGACCTGCAGCAGGGCGGCGGGCACCTGAAGGGCTGGAAGCTGACGGACGCCCAGATAGACGCCGTGGCGGACGCCCTGGCGGCTATGTGCACGCCGGAGGCCATGGAGAAAAAGTACGGCCTGAAGGACGCGGCACCTCTGCTGTTCGCGGTGGGCGACGGCAACCACTCTCTGGCAACAGCCAAGCAGTGCTATGAGAACCTGAAGAAGGTCACGCCGGAGGACCAGTGGGCCGGTTTGCCCGCCCGCTATGCTCTGGTGGAAGTGGTGAATAATCACGACGACGCCCTCCAGTTCGAGCCGATCCACCGTGTCCTCTTCGGCGTGGAGCCCGAACAGGTGCTGGAGGCGATGAAGGCCGCCTATCCCGGCGCCCACGAAGGGGAGGGCGAGGGCCACACCATCGCCTACACCTATGCAGGGCATACCGGTACCATCACGGTGCCCAATCCCAGGATGCAGCTGGCGGTGGGCACGCTCCAGACCTTCCTGGACGCCTATCTCAAGGAGCACGGCGGCGAAGTGGACTACATCCATGGCGACGAAGTGACGGACGAGTTGGGCAGCAAGTCCGGCAACATCGGCTTCAAGCTCCCGGCTATGGGCAAGGAGCAGCTGTTCAAGACCGTCATGGCCGACGGCGTCCTGCCCCGCAAGACCTTCTCCATGGGCCACGCCCAGGATAAGCGGTACTATGTGGAGGCCCGGAAGATCAAGTAAGAAGTCGTTTCCACAGATACAGACAGCGCCGCAGGCTTTTGCCTGCGGCGCTGTTTCTTCTGAAACCTGGCAAAAGCCGCGGGACCGCCGCGGCTTTTGGGGAGAGCGTCTTTTTAGAACAGGCTCCTCCGCCTCCGGAACTTCTGGGTAGCTTCATACGCGAAACAGGGCAGGGCGAGGGACAGAATTGTGATGGCCGACAGGAGCAGGACTGCGTACAGCAATGAGCTTCTGCTCAAAAACAGGATGTCCAGCATACGATGCTCCTTTCTGGTGCTGTTGGGGGGATTGCCCAAACAATTCATTCCACCCCCTCTGTGCTGCGTATAAATGCACCGCATTGTGTTAAAAGAAAGAAGATTTGTGAAATTTTTTACATGACGCCGGGCATTCGTTCAAAAGGCAGAATCCCGGTCGATCACGTTCCACTGAGAGACGGAGATTGTTTGACCATCCCCGCACTCCAGCTGCACTTCCAAATGAGAATAAAGGCTGGCGGGGATCTGCCAGCGGAACAGGGCGAAGGTCCGGCCGTCCCGGATCCGCCGGACGCCGATCTGCTGCCGCTCCTCGGCCACTCCGGTGCCGGTGGGATACAGAAACAAAACCACCTGATCCACCGTGTGCTCCCGGCCGTCCTGAAAGGTGACCGCCACGTTCACGGTGCTGTCTGGCGGAAACAGATACCAGCCGAAGTCGCTTTTGGCGATCTCCTGCCCGGCCGCATCATAGAAATAGACGCCTGTAATCTGCGGATCCTCCGGCGGCGGCCAGCCGTCCTGATGCGCGCTGTAAAGGATCCAGCCCAGCGCCGCCAGCAGCGCCAGGCAGAGGAGCCCTGCCGCCAGCGTCAGCCGCTTCCACCGCCGCAGAGGGACGGGCGGCGCTGTTTCTCTTTCCACTTGAAGGTCTGTCCCCAAAATCTCCGAGAGCGCCCGCCGATTTTCCGGAGAGGGAACAGAGGTTCCCATCTCCCACTTGGATACCGCCTGCCGGCTCACGCCCAGCCGCTCCGCCAGAGCCTCCTGGCTCATGCCCAAGCGATCCCGGCCTTCCCGAATCGCCTTGCTCATGTCCATGACGCACCGCCTCCCGCTCCGCTGCTCTCAGCATAGCAGGTTTTTCCGGTTGCGTCCACCAACTTTCCGCAACCGTCCGGTTGCGGGCGATTCGTTGTTTCTACTTGGGGAGGGATGTGCTATACTGGACCCAGACAGCGGGCGGAGGCCCGCGGGAGGTGGTGCGATGAAGACTTTGACGCTGGAGGCCCCGGCCAAGATCAACCTGACTCTGGATATTCTGGGGCGGCGTACAGACGGCTATCACGACATGCGGATGGTGATGCAGGCCGTGTCCCTGGGGGACACCGTGACGGTGGCAGAGGCGGCGGGCGGCTTTTCCCTGCTGACAGAGGGCATCTCCCTTCCGGCGGGGAAGGTCACTTTGGAGCAGCGGGCGGCGGATGCCTTTTTCCACAGGCTGGGCCGCCCGGTGCCGGGGCTGGAGGTACGCCTTGCCAAGCGGGTCCCGGCTTATGCGGGGCTTGGGGGCGGCAGTGCGGATGTGGCGGCGGTGCTGCGGTGCCTGCGGACCCTGTACGCCCCGGATCTGCCGCGGCAGGCGCTGGAGGAGATCGGGCTGGCAGTGGGCAGCGATGTGCCCTTCTGCGTCCGGGGCGGCACATGTCTTGCAGAGGGACGGGGTGAGCTCCTGACGGACCTGCCGCCTCTGCCGGACTGTGCCATCGTACTGTGCAAGCCGGACTTCGGCCTGCCCACACCGGAGCTGTTTGCCCGGCTGGACGGGGCGGACCTGGGCCCCCGGCCGGATACGGCGGCCATGGCAGCGGCGTTGGCCCGGGGCGATCTGGCCGCCGCGGCCGCCTGCCTTGGAAATGTTTTTGAGCGGGTGCTGACGGAGGAGGAAGGGGAGGAGATCCGCTCCATCAAGGAAGCCCTGCTGCGACACAGTGCTCTGGGCGCGGCCATGAGCGGTTCCGGCCCCACGGTGTTCGGCCTGTTTGATGACCGGCAGAAGGCGGTCCGGGCAAAGGAGGCGCTGGAGGGACGTTACCGGCAGACGTATCTGGCCGCGCCGGTAAAAATATTGGAAAAGATGGAATAAAATCCGGAATTTCCGTCCATGATGGGGGAAACGGGCCCCATGGGGCTACATAGCAAAGGACGGAAAACGGATATGAAAACAGCTGCAAAGCGTGAGCGAAAGACTCTGCGGATCGTGGAACTGGCCCTGCTGCTGGGTGCGGCGGCGTTTCTGATGACCGGCGTCTGGGCGCTGAACACCCAGCGGGACCTGGCGGACAAGGTGGTGCGGCTCCATGTGCTGGCCAACTCTGATACGGAGGAGGACCAGGCACTGAAGCTCCTGGTCCGGGATGCGGTGCTGGAGCGAGCCACGGAGATTCTGGAGCAGTCGGCGGACCGGGCGGAGGCAGAGATTCGCCTGCGGGAGAGCCTGCCGGAACTGGAGGCCATCGCCGAGGAGACGGTACGGGCCAACGGCTATGACTACGCCGTGACGGCGGAGCTGGAGGACACGGCCTTTCCCACCAAGGAATATGACGGCTTCTCTCTTCCAGCCGGGGAGTATCTGGCCCTGCGGATTCTGATTGGGGAGGGCGCCGGACAGAACTGGTGGTGTGTGGTGTTTCCACCCCTGTGCACCGCTGCCTCCGCGGACGTGCCGGAGACGGCCCTGGCCGCTGGCCTGACGGAAGACCAGGTCAGCCTGATGACGGAGGAGGATGGCGGCTACCAGCTGAAATTCAAGGCCGTGGAGCTGTGGGAGCGCCTGAAGGTGGCGCTGGAGTGAGCGGGAGCCGCCCTTGACACGGCCCGCTGGGAACGGTATCATAAGGGCCGGGACCGGACTTTCCTGCGGCCCCACGGCGGGGAGCGGCGGATGGCCGGATGCTCCGCACTTTCCAGCGGGGAGGAGACGGCGGCATGAGAGAGGCGGAACTGAATCGGCAGCGGGTGGTGTTCACACCGCAGGAGGCGGCGCGCCTGCCTCAGGACCGGCCCTATGCGGCGTACATCTGCCACTATGACTGGGCGGAGGGAGAGCACGCCACACTGATGCACTGCCACGAGCGCCTGGCGGAGGTGCTGCTGATCCTGAAGGGCAGCGGCCGGTACACCGTCGATCTCCGCCGGTACGAGGTGGCAGCCGGAGATGTGGTGCTGTGCAGCGGCGGCGCCCTCCACGACGAATTCCCCCAGGCAGACCAGCCGTATCAGACCCTGTGCGTGGCCATCGGGAACTTGGCGCTGGCGGACCTGCCGCCATACAGCCTGCTTTCCCCGGACCGCTGCCCCCTGTTTCACCAGCCGGAGCAGTTTGCGGACCTGAAGGAGCTCTTCTGCCTGATGGACCGGTATGCAGCGGAGCGGGAGCCGGGCTTCCAGGAGCTGTGCCAGCACCTGATGCTGGCGTCGCTGGAGCTGGTCCGGCGGATGGCGGCGGGGCGGAAGGAGGATCTCGTCACCCGGGAGGACTCCACCTTCGGCCGTGTGGCCAGATACATCGACCGCCATTATGCGGAGGACCTCTCCATCGAGCAGCTGGCCCGCCAGTTTTATCTGAGTCCCTATCATCTGTCCCATATCTTCCGGCAGAAGACGGGATACAGCCTCAAGCAGTATGTCCTGCGCCGCCGGATCGGGGAGGCTCAGATGCGGCTGGTGAACGCACAGGACAGCGTCCAGACCATCTCCGAGGCGGTGGGATTCGCGGACGCCAGCTACTTCTCACGCATCTTTTCAAAATACGTCGGCCTCACGCCCACGGAGTACCGGAAATTCCGGATCGGGCCGTGAGACCGCAGAAAAGTCCGGAAAAAAGACCTGCGGAGGGAACCGTGCCGTTCCCCCCGCAGGTTTGTCTATTTCATTCCGTCAGGTATATTTGTATACTTTGTCCAGCATCCTAAGCAGAAGACGGATGAATAGGGAGGAGATCCAGATGAAACGGACATGGAGGAAGAAGATCGGCGCAGTTGTGGCCCTGCTGGCCGCCGTGGCAGTGCTGGGTACCGGCTGCGGCGCGGACGCCGCCGGGGCTGTGGAGTCCCGGACCAGGGAGACGAGGGCTCTGGGCCTGCTGCTGTCTAGGGAGGATACGTTTTTGTTGGAGCTGAAGGCGGACATCGAAGCGGAGGCCGCCGCCCAGGGCTACGCGGTGCGGTATTACAACGCGGGCAACGACCCGGAGACCCAGCTGCGCCAGGTCCACGAGGCCCTGGCAGAAGGCGTGGAGACCCTGCTGGTGAACCTTGCAGACGGGGAGGACTCCGAAAAGGTGGCAGACATCGTGGGCGACGCAGGGGTCGTGCTGCTGAACCGGGCGCCGGGGACGGCGATCCTGAACGAGCGGATGGTGTTTGTGGGCATGGACGAGGCCGGGAGCGGCGCCCTCCAGGGGCACGCCCTGGCGGAGTATTTCTGGGAGACGGACCACGGGACGGATATCCGCTATCTGCTGTTCCAGGGGATGCCCGGCCAGGAGAATACAGATGCCCGCTCCGGCACCGCCGTGCAGAGCCTGCTGGACGACGGCTTCTGCCCCATCGCCGCGGCGGATTACCAGGTCTGCGGCTTCAGCCGGGAGCGGGCCCGCCAAGCCATGGCGGCCCTGCTGGAGCAGGGCGTGGACTTTGACTGCGTCATCTGCGACAACGATGAAATGGCCCTGGGAGTCATCGAGGCGCTGGAGGCCGCCGGCTGGGATCCGGGCGCGGCGCCCATCGTCAGCGTGGACCACACGGCGGAGGGGGCCGCCGCCCTGGAGAGCGGCAAGCTCTATATGACGGTGGACCAGAATCCGGAGGACCAGGCCCGGGCGGCGGTGGCGGCAGCCGTCAATCTGGCCCGGGGTCGGGCCTATGACGACGGGCTCCGGGAGCTGCTGGGGAACGACTGCACGGACCCGGAGCAGCCCTTTGTACTCCGGGTTCCTGTGGAGGCGGTGACCGCTTGACGTACTGCCTTGCTTTGCCGGAGTGCAGAAAAGCCTGTGTTCAGAAGGAACACAGGCTTTTTCAGCCCAGAAGGTACTGCGGGACGGGCGCCCCGGCATGGCATCAGACAGGGAACGGATGCGGAACGCGGGCTGCACAGCATGGATTCCGCACTTGAACGGGCATATCCCGAATCGGCATGCGCGATGAAAGGCGGGTGCGCAAAACCAGCTGCAAACTCCCACTCTGCTCCGCGTGCGGATACCATCCGAAAAAATTTCAGATTTTTTCACGCTTGCTCTTGACTTTGAGTGTACTCCAGGTGCTATCCTATAAACGTGTCGGATGACCGATGCGCAATACCATGGCTGCCGGGGGGCTGAAGAGATGCATGAGGAATTTCAAACGGTCCTGCGGGAGCACCTGGCCCGCTATCCGCTGATGGAGCCCCAGGACTGCGCCAAGCTGGCCTATCAGAGTACGTTCGGTCCAGCCCATGCAGCGGGGGAACGAGATGTCCTCCGGCAGCTGCTGGGGGGAGTGCAGCGCCCTTCCCGCAGACCGGGAGGCCCGGCCGCCGGAGCGGATCGGGAACGGTTTGTGCCACGTTCATTTGGCGGGGACGGGGGATTGGACGCTGGCTGCGCCGCTCCTGGCGGATCTGCTGCTTCTGACGGCGGCGGAGCACCACGGGACGGCGGCGGACCTGGAGGAATGCCTGACCGCGGCGGAGGCGCTGCCCCTGCCCGGTATGGCGGACTGGCTGGCGGTGTACCGCCGTCAGGGCTGTCCGCCCGTCCACCACTCGCCGGCCTACCGGGAGGCGTATGACCCCCACTACCGGGTCCTGCGGACAGCATACGGCGGGTACTTCCCGGCACTGCTGGCGGCGGCCCGGCTGGCGCGGAGCGGCAGACCAGCCGTCGTGGCCATTGACGGCCGCTGCGGCAGCGGCAAGAGCGGCCTGGGAGACCTGATGGGGCGGCTCCTTCCCTGCAACGTGGTCCACATGGACGACTATTATCTCCCACCGGACCGCCGGGCAGAGAACTGGGAGCAGATCCCGGCTGGAAATATGGACCTGGCCCGCTTCCTGCAGGAGGTTCTGGAACCGGCAGGGGCCGGAGCGCCGATCCGCTGCCGCCCGTATGACTGCCGGAGCGGCACGCTGAGGGAGGGGACAACGCTTCCGGCCCGGCCCCTCACTGTGGTGGAGGGAAGCTACTCCCAGCACCCGCTGCTGTCGGCCCGCTATGATCTGCGGATGTTTCTCACCTGTGCGCCGGAGGAGCAGCGCCGCCACCTGGAGCGGCGGGAGGGCGCCCACTTCGCCGCCTATGAGAGCCGGTGGATGCCCCTGGAGGAGCGGTATATCCGCCAATGCGGCCCGGAGAAGGGCTGCCAGCTGGTGATCGACACCACCGACTTTTTCCCCTGATGAGGGGAAAGCCCTGAAAAGCGCCCGGCCAGAAGGCCGGTATTCACAGACCCTGCAGACTCCGTAAAAAAAGCCAGAAGGCTGGTGCGGCGCCAGAAGGCGGCGCGAAAAGACTTTTTGAGAAGGAGTTTAACCCCATGAAACACAGCAATTTCAAAACAAATGTCCATAACCTGGTCCTGGCGGCCATGTTCCTGGCCCTGGCGCTGGTACTGCCCTTCCTCACCGGACAGATCCCCCAGATCGGCGGGATGCTGCTGCCCATGCACCTGCCCGTGTTCCTCTGCGGCCTGATCTGCGGCTGGCAGTATGGCGCGGTGGTGGGATTCGTGGCCCCGCTGATGCGGATGGCGCTCTTCGGAATGCCGCCGCTGGTGGCCGCTGTGGCCATGGCCTTTGAGCTGGCGGCTTACGGTGGTATCGCGGGCTTTTTGTACAATCGGTCCCGCTGGCAGTGTGTGGTGGCCCTGTACCGTGCTCTGCTGGCTGCTATGGTGGGCGGCCGGATCGTCTGGGCTGCGGTGCGGGTGGTGATGACCGGCGTGGCCAGCGTGCCTTTCACCTGGCAGATCTTCCTGACCGAGGCGCTGGTGAACGCCATTCCCGGCATCATCCTCCAGCTGGTGTTCATTCCCGTCCTGATGGTGGCTCTGGACCGCACCGGCATGGTCCGCTTCCGCCGGGAGCAGGCCGGTACCCAGGCCGCCGGAAACTGACTGATCGGCGGCTTCTTTCGCAGGCAGAGCAGGCCCCCGGCGGACCGGACACGTTCCGGTCCGCCGGGGGCTTTCACATGCCTTGCCGCCCGCCGGCTCACCGGAGTCCTCCAAGCTGGGGAGCCGGCTCTGCGCTGCCGGGAATGTCTGGCGCGGCGCCCGGATCGTTCCAGCATATTTTGCCGGATGCACTGCGGCCCAATAGATGCGGCTGATGTGCCAGGCATTTCCAGTCATCTGGAAAATCCGGAAAGCCCTTGCGTGGCTCTGCCCTGCTGTGTTAGGATGTGAACCGTGCTTTTGAGGCCGGATTTTCCGCTGTCTGCTTGGCTTTTTGACAGAATCCGCAATGATTTGGCAGAATTTCTACATCTGGGAAGGCCCCTTTTCGGACCGGACGGAGAGTGCCCGCTTCAAAGCGCCGATACCTACAAACCAATCGGGAGGAATCTACACACATGAAGCGAGAACTTGTTACCGGACTGCTGACTCTGAGCCTGCTGGCCTCCATGCTGCCGGCCAATGCCCAGGCGGCGGAGGGGATGTTTGGTGCGTCTGCCGCCGGGCAGGTCCAGACCATGACGGAGGGGGCCGGGGAGGACGGCGTCCAAACGGAAAACGCCGCGGATATCGACGGCACTCAGTATGCCACCCTGGCGGAGGCAGTGGCCCAGGCGGAAGAGGGCGCCACCATCCGGCTGCTCCGAGACGTGGAGCTGGACGCCTCCGGCCTGGTCAACGGCCAGGGAGCGCTGACGCTGTCCAAGGACTTGACTCTGGACGGCAGCGGCCATACCATCCGGGCGAAGGCGGGCACATTTTCTGTCTCCGGCGACAATGGCACCGGCCCCAGCCTCCTCAATCTTCAGGATGGCGCCGAGGTGACGCTGCGGGATGTGACCCTTGACGGCGGCAGTGCCGCCAAGCACGGCCTGAACATCTACCACGCCGGAATGGTGACCCTGGAGAACGTGGAGATCTCCAACTGCCGCTGGTACGCCCTGGTGGTCAATGGCACGGAGCTGTCCGTGGACGGCCTGACCACCTCCGGAAACCAGTGGGGCGTCAACATCGACCGGGGCAGCCGCGTCACCTTTGCGAACGCTGCTATTGCCGAGGGGGATTCCATTGTCTTTGAGGGGCAGGATGCCTCCGGCAGCCTGACCGTGGAGAGCGGCAGCTATCAGAACATCAAGACGCAGGGCGGCTCCACTGGCGGAACCATCGCCATCAACGGCGGCACCGTGGGCAGCGTAGTCAACGACACCGCGGCGGAGATCACCATCTCCGGCGGCACTGTGACCGGTCAGGTGGCCAACAGCGGCTCCGGCAGCATTTCTGTCACCGGCGGCAGCTTTGCCACTGCAGAGCTGGAGGATTTCATTGACCCGGACCGGACGATCATCCTGACCCTGGAGCTCGGCGAGGGCGCCGCCGGCGCGGCCGCCATGGCAGCCACCAGCGGCGCAGCCGTGGGGACGCTTCCCACGCCGGAGCGGAGCGGCTACGCCTTCGCGGGCTGGTACACCGCCGTCGACGGCGGCACTGCAGTTACTGCCGATACCGTCTTCGACGCAAACACAACCCTGTACGCCCGGTGGACTGAGAAGTCCGAGGACGGCGAGCATCTCATTACTGTGGACCAGGTCACCGGCGGCTCCCTGGAGGTGAGTGCCGGTCGGGCCGACGAGGGTGAGACGGTGACCATCACCGCGGCGCCGGATGACGGATACGAGCTGAAGAAGCTGACTGTCACCGACAGCCAGGACGGCGCAGTCCCGGTCCAGAACGCGGGGGAGGGGCGCTATACCTTCGTCATGCCCGGCGGCGGGGTGACCGTGTCCGCGTCCTTCGTCCGTTCCGGGGAGCAGACGGAACTGCCCTTCACAGATGTGGACAGCGGCGCGTACTATTACGATGCGGTCCGGTGGGCTGTGGAGCAGGGGGAACGGCTCTCCTGAGCCGTCCGAAAAGGAGAATCCCTTCACGGATGTGAGCCCCGACAGCTACTACTATAAGGCAGTTCTGTGGGCTGTGGAGCAGGGCATCACCTCCGGCGTCACCAAGACTGCCTTTGCCCCGGACCGGGTCTGCACCCGCGCTCAGGCGGCGGTGCTGCTGTGGCGGGCCGAGGGCTCTCCCGCAGCATCCGGGACGCATGACTTCCGGGACGTGGCGGAAGGTGCGTACTATACGGACGCGGTGGCCTGGGCCGTGGAGAGCGGTGTGACCCAGGGCACCACTTCCACTACCTTTGAGCCCGGCACGACCTGCACCCGGGCGCAGATCATGACCTTCCTCCACCGCGCCATGGCGTGACAGAGAGGGCCCCAGGACAGATGCAGGCAGGTCCGGCTGAATCGCCCGGCCAGGACGCAGCCCATGTCAAACGGCGGGCCGCGCGGAGATTCTCCGTGCGGCCCGCCGCTCTGCGTTTCAAGGAACTTAAAAAAATAAGGAGAATCCGCAGCATCTCTGGAATTTTTCCGTCTGTTGGGATAGAATGGAATCACCATTCCGGAAACTGCCGACAATGGAGGGACGAATGATGAAGAAGCTGTTTTCTTTGACGCTGGCTATGGTGACGGCTCTGGGGCTGATGCTGCCGGCGTCCGCCGCAGAGGAGACCACAGACGAGGCCCTGGCCAGGGTGACCCAGGCCGTAAAGGCGGCCCTGGATCTGGACACGGATGCCTATGACGAATTTCAGGGCAGCTGGTATGAGGACGGTCTGACCGGTGCCTGGGATCTGTACTGGTCGACCGAGTTGGAGGAGGAACTGTCCATTTCCGCTCTGGATGACGGGACCGTAATCAGCTACGATCTGGGTCTGCCGTACACCGCCTCCAACAGCGGGGATTTCCCGGTCTTTCCCCAGGGGGATGAGGCCGCGGCCGCCCGGGCCGCCGGGGACTTTTTGGACAAGGTCCTGCGGGAGGGGGAGAGCGTGAAGCTGGAAGAGCCCCGCGGCATGGATATTCTGGGCGGGGACAGCTACCGCTACTCCGGAGTGATCCTGCTGAACGGCCTGCCCTCGCCGCTGACCTATTCCATCACTGTGGATGCGGCGGACAACCGGGTCCGGTCTTTCCACCGGACCACAGCGGAGGACACCTTCCTGGGAGACGTCCCCTCTGCCGCCGCTGCGGTGCGCCGCGACCGGGCTGCCAAACTCCTGACGGACACCCTGGAGCTGAAGCTGGAATACGTGCGGGAGGCGGGCGGCACGTCGGCCGTGATCCGGTATCTGCCGGTGGATACGGACACCTTTTATGTAGACGCCGCCACAGGAGCGCTTTTGAATCTGACGGAGCTGGAGGACCAGATGGGCGGCTGGGGCGCCGGAGGCAGTGCCGACAACACCGCGGCTGCGGAGAGCGGGGGCAGCGGCCTCAGCCCGGCGGAGCAGGCGGGCATCGCCCAGATGGAGGGCGTCCGGGCCTCCGCGTTCCTGGACCAGAGCCTGCGGGCAGAGCCGGTCTACGGCCTGACGGAGTACGCCCTGTCCTCCGCCGCCTACCGTCTGGCGGAACAGGAGGGGAAGGAGGATCAGGTCCTCTGCGTCCTGTCCTATGTGCGGCCCGGAGAGGAGGACAGCTGTTCCCGCACCATCACAGTGGATGCCCGCACCGGCGCGGTCCAGGAGGTGTTCTCCTACGCACCCGGAATGGAGGAGGGGGAGACACCGGCCCTGACCCAGGCGGAGGCGCAGGTCAAAGCGGAGACATTCCTGTCCGCCCTCTGCGGCGGGCGGTGGAGTGCCCTGACACTCTATGACGGCCGGGACAACACGGAGGACCGGCGTCCGTACTACACCTTCACATACGTCCAGCAGGTAGGCGGCATTCCCTTCCCGGAGAACCGCTATACTGTGGCCATCGACAGCAGAGACGGGTCCGTGTACCGACTGGATTATCAGTACGATGAGGATGTGACGTTCGCCAGCTCCGCCGGTATCGTGGGTGAGACGGCGGCCCTGGCCGCCTGGGCGGGGACCTATGACACGGTCCTGGCCTACCGTCTGGTGCCCCGCCCTCTGGAGAGCGGCGACGAGACGGAAGCCCGGCTGATGGAGCTGGGGCTTACCCACTTCTGCGAGCTGCGGCTGACCTACGCTCTGGAGCGGGAGGAGCGGTATCTGGGCATTGACGCCGCCACCGGCAAACCGGCGGCGCCGGAGTCCGGGGATACCGCCATCACCTATACGGACCTGTCGGGCTCCGGGGTGAAAGCCGATGTGGAGAAGCTGGCCCGCTATGGCGTGGGCTATGACGGGGGCCGCTTCCGGCCGGACAAACAGCTGACCCAGTGGGATCTGGTGGCCCTGTTGGCCAGCCTGGAGGGATACTGTATCGACCCGGAGACAGCGGATGAGAGCACGCGGGACACCGTCTATTCCGTGGCCTACCGGATGGGTATTCTGCCCCGGGGAACCCGGGATGAAGGCAGGGCCGTCACCCGCGGGCAGGCAGTGAAATGTCTGCTGGACTGCGCAGGTTATGGCCCAGCCGCCCGGCTTCAGGGCATCTACACCTGCACATACAGCGACGCTGCCGCCATCCCGGAGGCAGACCTGGGCTATGCGGCCATCGCCCAGGCGCTGGGCATGGTCCGGGGAAGCTATCAGGGGGACCGGACAGCCACCCGGGGAGAGCTGGCCGCCATGCTCTGCCGCCTGCTGGAGCGGCAGGGAGCAAACGCGGGCGCCTGAACGGGCCCGCCGGATGATGGAATTTGGGAGGAATTACACATGAAAAACGTATTCGGCTATCCGGAGTTTGACGCGGAGGGCGAGGAAATCCTGTGCACCTACGACAACGCATACAGCGATATGCTGATGGACATCCGGGTCTACCGGATGGAACCCGGCCGGAAGAGAGACTTTTGCCGCCGGGGCGAGGAGACCGCGGTGCTGCTTCTGTCCGGAACCGTGACCTTCGGCTGGGAGGGCTGGACGGAGACGGTCAGCCGCAGAGACGTGTTCACTGACGGCCCCTATGCCCTCCATGCTTGCGCCGGGGAGGAGATCACCGTGGAGGCGCAGACAGACGCGGAGATTCTGGTCCAGTGCACGAAGAATGACACAGCGTTCTCCGGCAGGCTGTACCGGCCGGAGGACGCCCCCTGGGTCTACTCCTGCGTGGGCAAGTTCGGCAATGTGGCCAAGCGCCGGGTAAACACCATCTTTGACAAGGATATCGCCCCCTGGTCCAATATGGTGCTGGGCGAGGTGCTGAACGACCGGGGGAACTGGTCCGGCTATCTGCCCCACCGGCACCCCCAGCCGGAGTGCTATTACTTCAAGTTCGACCGGCCGGAGGGCTTCGGCGCCAGTTTTGTGGGGGACCAGGTATTCAAGAGCGTGGACAACAGCTTCTCCGCCATCCCCGGCGGGTGCCTGCATCCCCAGGCAGTGGCGCCGGGCTTCCAGATGTATACCTGCTGGATGATTCGCCATCTGGACGATGACCCCTGGCTGCAGACCACCCGAAACGAGGACGAGCGATATCTCTGGCTTCACGATGCGCAGGAGTGACCTGCCCACAGAGAGTTGAACAGCGGAAAAAGGCTCCGGGTTTCTCTGGGAACCCGGAGCCTTTTTATTTGGAAACAGGTCCGGCACAGTGGTCCGGTTCCAGAAGAGGCGCCGTCCCGGGACCTGCCTGGGACAGCCGGAGCCCGGCGCCACGCACATGGTCCCGCAGCACTTGGTCTACAAAGCGGATCAGCTCCTCCGGCGTGCCCTGGATCTCGCCCAGGAGCCAGTCCTCCACAATACTTACCAGCGCGCCCACATAGAACTGAGTCAGCATGGTGAGCTCCTGCTCCCCGGCCTCATACCCCAGCTCCGCGGCAATCAGACGGATCGTGCTCCGGATGATGGCGCGGTGCAGGTATTGGAAAAGCTGGAGCAGGCCGTCCTGCCACAGCATGACGCCCTCGTGTTCCCGGAGCAGCGCCACCGCCTCCTCCTCAAAGATCCAGCGCACCGCGTCGTAAACATCGTCAAAATGGTAGTAAAAATGCTGGCGCGCCATGCCGCAGCCCCGCATGATCTCCGCCACGGTGATCCTGTTCAGGAGTTTCTGGGTCATCAGCTCCTTGAGCACAGTGCAGATCTGCCGCTTGGCCGCATTGCTGGCCTCGTATGTCCGTTTTTTCATATCGACCTCCATGGACCGGCAGACTCCAGTCCATTGCAGCCCAGTATAACACATTTTTCAGAGGAGTGCATCTATGCAGAATGGGGGCAAGTGTCAGATTTCTGACATCTGCCCAAGGTCTGCACCTTGCATCTCCGGGCCTGTTTCCAGTATGCTGGAGGAAATGCGGAAAGGAGCGGAGGAAGATGCGGGAAGAGTATCACGTCACGCTGTACAGCCAGATGGGCCCCAGGGAGGGTCGCCTGGTCCTCCAATACGAGGGTTCTGCCGTCACAGGATCCCTGGAACTGATGGGACGCCGCAACCCCGTCCATGGCGTACGGTCGGAGGATGGGCATCTGTGCCTCTCTCATGCTATCCGGACGGCGGTCAGCACCCTTTTCTGCGAGACGGCGCTGGAGCTCCATGGGGAACGCCTTACTGGAGTGACCACGGCGGACGTCTGCCGGATGCGATGGGAGGGGAGCCGGATCTCCCCTGAGCCGTGATGGGACCGGGATTGCCGGAAGGAGCTGAAACTGTGCGCAAAGACACTGAAAAACCATCCTTTTTTGTGCGGCTGGCCACGGTGATCGTGGATAAGCGGAAGCCAGCTCTGTGGGGGATGGGAGACAGCATCGGCCCGGGGAGGCCGAGACGCCGGAGGACATCGCATCGTATTTCAAGGGCGCGGACGCCTGGCCGATGAGATGGGGATCATCCTGGCGGTAGCGGCGGTTATCATCGTGCTGGTGCTGCTGCTGACTTCCCGCTCCTATGCGGAGATTCCGGTGCTGCTGCTGACCTTTATCGCGGCGGCCTTGCTGAATCTGGGCACGAACTTCATCTTCGGAGAGATCTCCTTTGTCTCCAACTCTGTGACGGTGGTGCTCCAGCTGGCTCTGGCCATCGACTATGCCATCATCATGCTGCACCGCTTCCTGGAGGAGCGGGAGCACGCCGGAGACCGGGAGGCGTGCATTGCGGCGGTCAGCGCCGCCATTCCCTCCATCTCCGCCAGCAGCCTCACCACCATCTCCGGCCTGGCGGCCATGATGTTCATGCAGTTTCAGATCGGCTTCGACATGGGCATCGTGCTGATCAAGTCCATTCTGTTCAGTATGCTTGTGACCGAATC
>VOFI01003515.1_pt1 | contig 45388 bp, 87 predicted proteins | sample 5384131 | NCBI WGS metagenome assembly VOFI01 (sample SAMN12384728, study PRJNA508395) | human gut metagenome | isolation source: healthy gut H | host: Homo sapiens
ATCTTTTCAAACTGATACTTTGGTATCACATACGCAATCCCAACCAAAATTGGAATCATAAGCACACATGGCACTATCGTAAGATGCAGCCGGAAGAAAAATGCCGTACCGAGCGTATTTATTAAAATCTGCTTTGCTCCAACCACAACTAACGAATACTGCAATCATAAATGCGCCTCCCAAATATAGGAATCCCTCAGCCACTAGCATTTTTGATATCTGTTTTTTCGTCATTCCAACAACTTCCAAAAGTGCCAGCTCCTTTTTTCTGCTAATCACAGAAGTTGTTGTTGTATTAAAGAAATTCATAATACCAATAAAAGCTAAAATAACAACAAGAAAACCACCGATCATATAATATTTGCTGACAAACTGCTGAAAACTCTCCTTATCATATCCCTGCACCAACATCACGATACAGTTGACAACCACCATAGAAAGAGCGATAGAAAGCATAACAATCAATCCCTTTTTCCAATTTCGTAACACATTTTGAACTGCCATCCCCCCCACCAGGTTACAGAAGTATTCTTTTTTTTTTATTTTCCTATGTGACTGCTCTCCTTCTGCCAAACGCAGAGCTTCCACAGGCGAAACTCTTTCCACCATTTTACAAGCCTGCAGACTGGAGAGATACACCGTTAAAAGCGTTAAAAGTATCGCTGCAAGGAAAATCAAAGGATTTGCTGATACTACTGTCTGAGCCGTTTTTCCTGCCTGTGCACTAATTTGGGCATCTGCTGTCAAAGACGGAGCCATACAAAGACCTGCAAGATAACCGAAGATCAATCCGATTGGAATCCCCACTGCTGACAATTTCCATGCCTGCATACGTACAATTTTTTTCAATTGTTTTCCTGTTGTTCCCACGTTCTTCAATAATCCGTAGGCTCTAATATCCGTTTTCACGGATATATTAAAAATATTATAAATAATTAAGTAACCAGCCAATATCACAAACAGTACCATTACAATAAGGGAAGTGAATGAAAATGAATCCTCTTCAAAAAGATTATATGCCGGATTGATCTCCAATCCTGTCCCTGCTTTCGTAAATCCTGCTGTCTTAGATATATTTTCTGTTTTTCTTTTCCAGATTCCAAAGATTCTTGTACCAGACAGAATACTCCTTTCCCCCATTATAGATACCATTTTCTAATTCTTTCTGTGTAACAGGATAACAATTCTCCTTCGCATAGGCTTCAGATACCCAGACCATCTGACCTAAAACAGCCTTATCACCCTGCCAAAATCCACATATCTGGAATGTATCTGTTTTGTATTGTTTCAGCATTGGATTTACTTCCCACGTCAGCGTGACTTCTTCCCCAATCTTTGGTGTAACTCCCAGTGCTTCCAGTACCAAGCTGCTGACTGCTACTTCATTTTCCTTCTCTGGCAGTCTTCCTGTAGTTGGCAGACAATTAAAGCTTTCTGCCATATTTTTATCTGCATATCTAACTTCTACGGAAAATCCAAAACCGTTCGTCCATTCCAGCTCCCAGAAAAATACCGGAACCATATCGTTCCACATCTTCATCCTGTTCTATTGTTTTTTGCAATCTCTCCGCATCTTCTTCTGACAAATTCTGCGCAATAGCATGGGATGAATCCATAAATTGCTTAATTTCCGTTGCTCTTTTGGAAAGTATCATGGATACACTCCCCACAAAGAGGCTTGTAAATAACAGTGATGTCAACATGATTGCAATAACGGCAATAATATTTCTTGCTCGGTTCATTTTCATAAAACGTTTCGTCAATAATCGTAACGTTTCTTTATTCTCTACTTTTACCATATAATCGCCCTCACTATACCAAACCACTGTCTGAAACAATTTTTCCGTCTTCAATCTGTAAAATCCTGTCAGCCATCTGGGCAATCTCCTCATTGTGAGTAATCATTACAATCGTTTGATGAAAACGCTTACTGGTGACTTTTAAAAGTCCCAATACATCCTGACTCGTTTTGGAGTCCAGATTGCCTGTCGGTTCATCTGCCAGCAAAATAGCAGGTTTTGCCGCTAATGCTCTTGCGATTGCCACTCTTTGCTGCTGACCCCCTGACAGTGCACTTGGAAGATTTTCCAGTTTTGTCCGAATACCCAGTGTATCTATGATTTCATTTACATAACCTTTTTCAATCTTTTTTCCATCCAGTTTTACAGGAAGAACAATATTTTCCCATACATTCAGCATCGGAACTAAGTTATACTGTTGAAATACAAATCCAATATTCCTGCGTCGGAAAATGGTAAGCTCTTCATCTGGCATATGGCTTAAATTCTGTCCGTCAACAATGACCTGACCGGATGTTGGATTATCCAAACCACCAATGATATGAAGCAATGTAGACTTTCCGCTCCCAGAGGTTCCAACAATCGCTACAAATTCCCCTTTTTCTACTTCCAAGTTTATACCATCAAGAGCCCTGACTTCTGTTTCTCCCTGCCCATATATTTTTCTTAAATTCACTGCTTTTAATATATTCATGCCATCCTCCCATCAAAAAAGCCTGTATTGATCTTTACAATACAGACTTTATCATAACAATGTCTCCATCTGGTTTCTGAAATATCACAGTTTTGATAATATTCCTTCTTTGATATCGGGAGAAACACAGAAAATGTAGAACCCTTTCCTCTCTTTGATGTCACTTTTATATACCCCTTTTGTGCCTGAATGATCTCTCTTGCAAGGAATAAGCCAATTCCTACTCCTGGCTGGTCTGCCACTGACAGACTCCGATAAAATCTTCCAAATATCTTTGGTATTTCTTCTTTTTCTATTCCAATACCATCATCAATGATATCAATCTTTACAAAAAAAGAATACTGCTCGACTTTTATCTGAACATTTCCCCCACATGCTGTGTATTTAATCGCATTGTCTACAATATTTCCGAGTGCCTCCACGGTCCATTTTGCATCACACATAGCATGTAAATCCGTGTCAAATAGACTCAGGGAAATATCCTTCTCCATTACTTTTGCATTAAACTGCTGCTGTATAGATTCAAGCATCTGCTTAATAGTAGTATCCTCCGAATGTACTGCGATAATTCCGCTCTCCATTCGTGATAATTTGACCAATGATCGTATCAAAAAATCTAATTTCTCTGTTTGCTCCAAAATGGTAGCTATCTCCTCCTGATTTTCATTACTCACTTCAGAGAGTATTTCTCCATAGATTTTCAGATTTGAAATAGGAGTCAGTGTCTGATGCGCAATATCTGAAATAAGTTTTTGTATCACTTCTTTCTGTTCCTGTTGATTTTTTCTGCCAGAAAGCTACTGTCTATATATTGTTTCATGCTGTTTTCAAGAGCAGAATACTTTTCTTCTGATATGTCTGTCCGTTCCAGTTCTCCATCTATTGCACAATCCAGCATTCGCTGCAGCCGGTTCAAAAGCTTTTTTTCTTTCTGATAAAAAAAGCTGTACCAAAAAACTCCGCTCAGGGCAAATATAACTACAATCAACATAATTATTTCTATCATCCATTCACCGCCCATGTATAACCAATTCCATAAACCGTCTTGATATATTCAGGCTTCTGCGTATCATCTTCTAATTTGTCTCTGAGGCGTTTGATTGCAACAGTCAGGGCATGGGCATCCACAAACTCTGTATCTCCCTGCCATACCTCGTCAATCAGATATTCCCGTTTCAATACTTTTCCTCTGTTTTCACACAGCACTCTAAGAAGCTTTTGTTCTGTCTTACTAAGTTCAATAGGTTCTCCATCTTTGAAAATTCCATTTTATCGAAATAGAACTCAAATCCATCAAGCTCCATAGAATTATTAGCTGCTGCCTCTTTATTTCTAAGCTGCACAGACACTCTTGCACGCAAAACCATCAAAGCTAAACGGTTTCGTAATATAATCATTTGCCCCTGCTTCTAATCCTGTCACAATATCTACTTCCATGTTATTTACTGTAAGCAGAATAATCGGCACCCGACTATTTTTCCTTATTTCTCTTACAAAATCAATCCCATTCCCATCCGGCAAATTCACATCTAATAAAACCAATGTGATATCTTCCTTTTTCAAGATTTCTCTAGCTTCCTGCAAAGTTCTGCACTGATAAAAAGAAATAAGCATCATTCTTTAAAGCCAGACAGATTCCATCATTTAATTTTTTGTCGTCTTCAACAATCAGTAACTTTTCACTCACACATTTCCATTTTTTTGATTTGAGAAATATATAAATTTGAAACCTTCAAGCCAAACTCTTTCAGCACATAATCTTTGATTTCCTGATAGGTTGCTTTCGTTTCTGCACTGGTTGCATCCAGTTCATCTAAGTCTAAGTCGATCTCTATCGTGTCATCTGGTTTCTGTTGGGACAAAAGAACTACCGTCTCCACACTCACTGTCTGCCCAAACATATCACAGCCCCGCACCCGCTTCACCTCATACCCGTTTTCACACAGGAACTTCAGGTCACGCGCTAACGTTGCCGAATCACAGCTTACATAGACCACGCGTTTCGGAGACATCTGCACGATCGTTTCCAGGCACTTCGTATCACAGCCCTTGCGTGGCGGATCAACCACAATGACATCCGGGGTGAGCATCTGTACATCCGTAGCCGCATCTGCGAAAACAGTCTTCGGTACACCGGAACTATGTTCCGGCATATCCATTCCTGATGCCTCAGCCCCCGATAGACCGGAAGATGTGCCGGAAGATATCCCGGAATCGCCCCGCCGCATCCGCTCATAGAACTCCGGCAGAACCTCCTCTGCCTTTCCGACAAAAAATTCTGCATTGGTGATGCCGTTCAGTTTTGCATTTTCTTTTTGCATCGGCGATTGCACGCGGAACAATTTCCACACCGTAGACCTGTTTTGCCCGTTGTGCTAAAAACAGGAGATCGTTCCGATGCCACAGTATAAGTCCCATACCGATTCCTCGCCGGTCAGGCCGGCGTAAGCAAAGTGCCGTCGAGTAGAGTTTCTCGGTCTGGATCGGATTTACCTGATAAAAAAGACTGCGGAGAGATACGGTAGGCAATGCCATCCCCTTCCACCCGCCAGTCTGCTCCGGTCCTAAGATGAATATAGTCCGTAATATACGGACTGCCCCAGAGAGTCTCCACTTTTTCTCCAAGGATCACATTTGTATTTTTCTGATTGATATTAATGGAGATGCTGGTCATGCCCTCCAACTTTACAAGCTCTTCCACCAAAGCGTCCGCATACGGCAGCTTCGTCCGGTTGATCACAAGACAGACCATCCATTCCTTTGTCGTATGACCGTAACGTGTCAGCACATGGCGCACTACGCCCCGGTTCGTTTTTTTCATCATACGGCTCGATCCGGTATTTTTCCATAAAAGAAAGAACTGTTTCCAGAATTTTTTCATTCATCGGCATTCCCAACAGACAATTCCGGTTTGGAATAATCGTATGAGTTCTGCCCGCATAAAATCCTGTAACAGTCCTTCCCTCTCTGTCTCTCCCCACTGGAAACTGTGCCTTATTGCGGTAGTGATACGGCTCGTCCATGCCGATGATCGGCTCCATGACCTGTTCTAACATTTCCTCCGAAAAACCGCCGATGCGTTTTAAATTATTTCGGATCTTCCGTTGTTTGAATTCCAACTGTTTTTCATAGGAAAGCGCCTGAATCTGGCAGCCACCGCAGAGCGGTGAAACTCGCACGGTGGAGTCACACGGTCCTTCGATGGCTCTAAAATCTCAAGCAGACGGGCATAGCCATAATTTTTTTCATCTTCATGATCTTCACGCTGACCACATCACCGATCAACGCATCCTTGACAAAAAGCGGAATGTTATCCACTTTTCCAATTCCTTCCCCATCCACTCCCATATCTTCTATTCTGATTGTCAAAACATCATTTTTTTCTTCATTGCGATCCCCAGCCTTTATTCTGCCGTTTTACGGATATTCGTGCCTAAGAAACGGTTAAAGCCCTGCCACTCGGTATTTCCCTGCGGCACTGCTGCTAATGCCTCTTTCATGGTCTGCATCTTTGCATCAACGTTGTCGGCAAAGCTGAGAGCCATTGCCTCGACTAGAGCCGGTTTTTTCGGAGAACCAAATTCCAGCTCCCCATGATGGGATAAAATGCAGTGCTTCAATTCATTTGCAAGCTGCACCGGGAAATCCGGAATTGCCCGGATATGCTCACTGATCATCTCCGTACCGATAATATATGACCTAAAAAGCTGGCCCTCATCCGTATAATCATTCTGTGGAAATCTTGAAATCTCCTCTAACTTTCCGATGTCATGGAACATTCCCTGCACAGATCAGAAGGTCGCGGTGGATGATCGGATAGTTGCCTGCATAAAAATCACAGATCTTTGTTACGCTTAACGTATGCTCTAACAGGCCACCGACAAATCCGTGATGGACACTCTTCGCAGCGGAATGGAACTGAAAACGTTTTGCGAACTCCTCATCCTCAAAAAGCTGCCTGCAAGCTGTCTTAAATATGGATTCTTAATGCTGCGGACAAAGTCCAAAAGCTCCGCATACATCTGTGGAATATCCTTGTCACTGATCGGCAGATATTCTGTCGGATCAAATTCTCCCTCCTGTGCCACACGCACTCTCTTAATGTTTAACTGCAATGCCCCTGAAAAGAGGTAACATCTCCATTGACCTGAACATAGTCAAGAGCGTCAAACTCATCGATTCCAATCGAACCGACATCCCAGATTTTTGCATCCAAAGTTCCGGTCTTATCCTGTAAGATCACATTTTCATAAGGTTTGCCCGCTTTCGTTAATGCGGTTTGTTTAAATTTGCAAAGGTAAATTTCACTAATTCTTTCTCCTTCTCGGAGTGATTCAATATATTTCATAATCAATCTGCACGTTGTGCATCCTTTCTAAAAAATCTCGTTTTTTCCTTTTTATTATACGGTTTTGCCGTATTTGTTGCAAGAAATTTCTAATGTCCTCTTTTTTTCCTTTCTTTTTCCTTTTCATTCAAAAACAATTTGGGGTAAAATATCCTTAATAAATGTATGGAGAATCAGAATGAACGAAAAAGCATTAAGAACCTTAGAATATCACAAAATCATAGATCTGCTCGTGCGCCACGCAAACTGCGAGGCAGCAAAGCAGCGTTGTAAAAATTAACACCTATGACATCTCTTGCAGATATCGAAACAGCACAGAGACAGACTGCGGATGCACTAAGCCGCATTTTCAAAAAAAGGAAGTCTTTCTTTTTTTAGGCGTTCACGATGTCACCGCTTCCATGAAGCGTCTTGAAATCGGAGCTGCCTTAAGCATTGAGGAACTGCTGCACTTAGCATCCTTATTAGAAGTTGCAAAACGTGCCAAAGCATATTCAAGAAATGACCGCACGGAGGAAGCCGAGACTTCCGATTCCTTAGATGAATTTTTGACGGCATTGAACCGCTGACTCCACTCTTAGAAGAGATCCGCAGATGTATCATTTCTTCTGATGAGATCAGTGATGATGCCAGCAGCGGATTCAAAAGCCGTCCGCCGCAGCATGAAAGGTATGCAGGATAAGATCCATTCGCAGATGAACAGCATTTTAAATTCCGCTTCCGCGAGTGGTCTCTTACAGGACAACGTTATTACCATGCGTAACGGACGCTACTGCCTGCCGGTAAAATCCGAGTATAAAAATCAGGTTTCCGGTATGGTGCATGACCAGTCCTCCACCGGTTCCACACTGTTTATCGAACCGCTTGCTGTTGTGAATTTAAATAATGAATTAAAAGAACTTTATTTAAAAAGAACAGGAAGAGATTGAAAAAGATCCTCGCTGATCTGAGCAATTTAGTCTCTGAATATATTCCATATATTTTAGAAGACTATCGCATTTTATCGGAACTTGACTTTATCTTTGCAAAGGCATTGCTTGCAAAAGATTATAACGGAACTGCCCCGGTCTTTAATACCGACGGACGCATCCGCATCCGCAAGGGTCGTCATCCGTTGTTAGACCCGAAGCGGGTGGTGCCGATCGACATCCACCTCGGCACCGATTTTGATCTGTTGATCGTAACCGGACCGAATACCGGTGGTAAAACCGTTTCTTTAAAGACCGTTGGACTTTTTTTTACTTTAATGGGACAGGCAGGGCTTCACATTCCGGCAAACGATAACAGTGAGTTGTCCGTTTTTACAGACGTATTTGCCGATATTGGCGATGAGCAGAGTATTGAACAGAACCTGAGTACCTTCTCTTCCCATATGACGAATATCGTTTCGATCTTAGAACATGTCAATGAGCAGTCATTAGTGCTCTTTGATGAGCTTTTTGTGCGGGAACCGATCCGACGGAGGGTGCGGCACTGGCTATTTCCATTTTGTCACAGCTTCATAGCCGCGGCATCCGTACCATGGCAACGACGCATTACAGCGAGATCAAGGTTTTTGCCCTTTCTACGGAAGGTGTGGAAAATGCCTGCTGTGAATTCGATGTGGAAACCTTACGTCCGACCTATCGCCTTCTGATCGGTGTTCCGGGAAAAAGTAACGCATTTGCCATCTCCGGAAAGCTCGGCTTAGACGCTTCCATTATCGAGGATGCCAAGTCCAGAATTACGGAAAACGAAGAGAACTTTGAGGATCTGATCGCACGTTTAGAGGACAGCCGTTTAACGATTGAAAAAGAACAGGCAGAAATTTCGTCTTACAAAGCAGAAATTGAGACCTTGAAAAAAACGTTTAGAGGAAAAACAGGAACGTCTGGATAACAGCCGTGAAAAAATCCTGCGTGAAGCAAATGAAGAAGCTCACAAAATCCTGCGTGAAGCAAAAGAAGTCGCAGATGAATCTATCCGCAATTTCCAGAAATACGGAAAAGTCAATGCGGACAACAAGATCATGGAAAAAGAGCGTACCAAGCTGCGGAATAAGATGAACGAAGTCGAAAAAAGAATATGGCAATGAAGCCTAAGGCCCTAAAGCGAATACGAAGGCTCCGAAAAACCTCCGTATCGGTGACTCTGTCAAGGTCTTAAGCATGAACTTAAAGGGAACGGTGCACACGCTTCCGGATTCCAAAGGCAACCTTTTCGTACAGATGGGTATTTTACGCTCACAGGTCAATATCAATGACTTAGTGCTTTTAATCGATGATACGAATACCAATGAGAAAAAATTCAGAAAGACCAGTGCCGGTAAGATCAAGATGAATAAAAAGTGCTACCATTTCCACGGAGATCAAACTGCTTGGCATGACTGTGGATGAGGCACTCAGCGAACTGGACAAATATTTGGATGATGCTTACCTTGCACACCTCTCCTCCGTGCGTATCGTACACGGAAAAGGAACCGGAGCACTCAGAAATGCCGTGCATGGTTATCTGAAAAATCAAAATACATTAAGAATTATCATTTAGCAGAATTTGGCGAAGGCGATGCCGGAGTAACGATTGCCGAATTCAAATAGAAAGAGGGAACTACTATGAACAAGCAAAAAATTCTCATCGTTGACGATGATGCAAATATTGCGGAACTGATCGCACTCTATTTAACGAAGGAATGTTTTGATACCAGAATGGTACATGATGGAGAAATGGCATTAGAGGTCTTTGACAACTACCAGCCAAACCTGATTATTTTAGATCTGATGCTGCCGGGCATTGACGGCTCATCAGGTCTGCCGTGAGATCCGTGCGAAATCAAACACTCCGATCATCATGCTCTCTGCCAAAGGCGAAGTCTTTGACAAAGTATTAGGACTCGAACTGGGTGCTGATGACTATATGTTAAAACCGTTTGATACCAAAGAACTGGTCGCAAGGGTTAAAGCCGTATTACGCCGCTATCACCCGGTCAGTCCGAACGCCGTACAGAATCCGAATTTAAAATGTGTCAGCTATGATGACTTAGTCGTAAATCTCTCAAATTACTCGGTTCTTTACTATGACAAAGCCATTGAGATGCCTCCAAAGGAATTAGAACTGCTCTATTTTCTGGCTTCCTCACCAAATCAGGTATTTACCAGAGAACAGTCTTTTAGACAACATCTGGGGCTATGAATATATCGGTGATACCAGAACCGTAGATGTCCATGTCAAACGTCTGCGTGAAAAGATCAAGGATCACGACCACTGGCGGATCGCTACGGTATGGGGCATTGGATATAAGTTTGAAGTGAAATGAGGATGACATATGAAACGGACACTCCTGACAAAAATTTTTCTTGGATTTCTGCTCTTTGGGCTGTTTGGCTTTTTGATCGTGGCAACCTTTACATCCAAACTTTCTTTTGACAAATTAAAACATGATGAAGTCGGCAGCCTCAAAGAAGCTGCCACTGCCATTACGGATAATCTGGATTCCCATACCGAAGAGCGCCTGATCCTTTCTAAGGAGGAAAAATCTTCATTTTCTTATCTGAGCCGTTATTTAGAATCCCCTATCTGGATCTTAAAAGAGGATGGAACCATTCTCTATACGTTTACGGGCAAAACGGATACCTCCTGTACGGAAAAGATCCCGACTTTTTCAATTCACGATTTTGGCTCTACCCATTTTCTGATCGGTGACTTTTACGGATATTTTTGTGAAAATCATCTGAGTGTTGCATCCGAATTCAAGTGGGGAAGCAATTCCACCGGATATGTCATCATACATAAACCCCTGCAGAATTTTACAAATTTCATAATGAACTTTTAAATATCTCCTATATGTCCTGGGGGCTTTTGTTCGTGTTCTCTGCAGTGCTGGTTCTCTGCTTTGCTATCTTAGTTTACCGCCCGATCCGCACTCTTTCAATCGGGGCAAAAGAATTTGCAAAAGGCAATTACAGTAAAAAATCCCTGTCCACGGCAACGACGATGAACTTGGCTACATTGCCGCTTCTTTGAATTACATGGCTTCTAATTTAGACACGATTGAAGAGACACAGCGCAATTTTATTTCCAATGTCTCACACGATTTTCGTTCCCCGCTGACTTCCATCCGCGGATATGTCGATGCTATGCTCGATGGAACGATCCCGCCTGAGATGCAGGAAAAATACTTAAATATCATTTTATTTGAAACGGAACGGCTGACCAAGCTCACGGAAAGTCTCTTAGAATTAAATAAATATGAAGCTCGAAAAGTGATTTTAGAGATGAAGGACTTTGATATCAACGGCATGATCCGGCAGATCTGCGAAACCTTTGAAGGAACCTGCAAAGAAAAACATCTTGTTTTTGAGCTGTTACTTTCTTCCGATTCTCTTCGTGTCCATGCCGATATGGGAAAGATCCAGCAGGTGCTTTATAATTTGATCTACAATGCCATCAAATTTTCCCACTTTTGATTCTAAGATTACTATTGAAACGATCTCCCGCAATGGAAAAAAGCCTATATTTCCATCAAAGACTATGGTATGGGTATTCCGAAAGACTGCGTCACCAAAATCTGGGAGCGTTTCTACAAGACAGACCTCTCCCGTGGCAGGGACAAACGCGGCACCGGGCTCGGTCTTTCGATCGTAAAAAGAAATTGTCGAAGCGCATGATGAAAATATCAACGTCATCAGTACGGAAGGTGTTGGCACAGAGTTTATTTTTACGCTGACCTTAACCTAAGTGAGATAAATGCTGTGCACGCTCTAACTGTTCCTTCGGTACACGGATTCTGTATTCACAGGATACCTCCGGCTTTTCACCGAATTGATCTAACGCCATTCCCCGCTGCCGAGATTCCTCATCGTATTTCCATTCGTAGATATTTTATACGGTATCTGATGTTCTTCTAAAATATGAATTACTCGGTTTTTTCTCTTCCATGGAATATGTACAAAAAAAAGCTCACTGTATAATTTCATAACGTTTACTACCTCCATCTTTATTAAATATTATTTATATTCTATAATACCTTTAGGATACTTACAATACAATGATCCTATTTTACAATCCCTTCAAGATACTTCACTTAGAGATGATATTTCATCACATAAAAAGACGCATGAGGTACATTTCAAATACCTCATGCGGGTCATATTTACGGTCTCTTATACTAACTCAAGTACAACTTCTAAAGCACCGTCACCTTTACGCTGTCCGATTTTTGATGATTCTTGTGTAACCACCGTTGCGGTCTGCATATTTTGGTGCGATCTCTGTGAATAATTTATCACATAAATCAACCTGTTTTGTGTTTTTCTTTCTCTTAGCACCCTCTGTTGGAACTTCTTTTACAGGGTAGAGAACTTTTTAACATCTGTCTTCTTGCATGTAAGCGGGAAGGCATATCTTTTTGATGGTTTTTCTACTTCATCATATACAGTAACTTTCTTACCGTCGACAACTTCTTTTACTCTCTTGCCTTCAGCGTCTTTGCGAGGAACCTTTGCTGTTACGGTTACTTCTTCAAAGTTGTCTTTTTCTTTTACAGCTAAGGCGATTATACCTTCAGCTACTTTCCGAACTTCTTTTGCTTTTGCTTCAGTAGTAACGATTTTACCGTTGTTTAATAATGCTGTTACCTGGTTTCTGATTAAGGCTTTTCTCTGATCTGAGGTTCTGCTTAATTTACGATATTTTGCCATTTTTCCTCCATTTGTGGTACATCCGGCCACGCTCTTTGGACTTACTTACCGAATGTCATTGACTGCCACTCATGGATATCCCTTGCCGTGCCTGAATGGTCTTACCGGCTCGGTCTTCCATATGTGCGTTATGGTTTACCGGGATGGATTACTCTTCTCCCTGATTTAACTGTAAACCTAATTCTTTTAATTTTGCTAATACTTCTTCTAAAGACTTGCGTCCTAAGTTACGAACCTTCATCATATCTTCCGGTGTGCGGTTGGTCAACTCTTCTACTGTGTTGATTCCTGCACGTTTCAGACAATTGTAGGAACGAACGGATAACTCCTAATTCGTCAATGTTCATCTCAAGAACTTTGCCTTTTTTCGTCATCCTCTTTTTCTACCATTACTTCTGCTGTCTTAGCATTCTCTGAAAGGTCGATAAATAAATTCAAATGCTCGCTTAATACTTTTTTGCTGCCAGGCTGACTGCCTCATCCGGCTCAATAGCACCATTGGTATATACATCTAATGTCAATTTGTCGTAATCGGTGATCTGACCAACACGAGTATTGGCAACGGTAAGGTTTACACGCTCTACCGGTGTGTAGATGGAATCTACTGCGATGACACCAATCGGTACATCTTCACTCTTATTCTTATCGGCACTGACATAACCTCTGCCCTTTGTAATGGTTAATTCCATATACAGTCTGCAGTCCGGACCGCCATTTAAGTGTGCGATCACAAGTTCAGGATTCATGATCTGAACGTCTCCGTCCACATGAATATCTGCTGCGGTTACTACGCCTTCGCCTTCAAATTCAATGTAAGCAACTTTCGCCTCGTTAGATGTGCTGTTATCTCGAATGGCAAGATTTTTGATGTTCATGATAATCTCTGTCACATCTTCTTTTACCCGGAATGGAAGAAAATTCGTGTAACACACCATCAATCTTAACCTGGCTTACAGCCGCACCCGGAAGAGAAGAAAGCATAATTCTTCTCAGGGAGTTTCCAAGTGTTGTACCATACCCTCTCTCGAGAGGTTCTACGACAAATCTGCCGTATTTTTTATCTTCTGAAATCTCAGCGATATCAATTTTGGGTCTTTCAAACTCAAACACTACAAAGTCCCTCCTTTTCGGGTATCATTGTTTTACATATTATTTAGAATATAACTCGACGATAAGCATTTCGTCTACAGGTACGTCAATTGCTTCTCTGGATGGTAACTCTTTTACAGTTGCCTGTAAGCCTTCCTGATTTACGTCTAACCACTCAGGAATTAATCTTCCGCCTGTAACCTCTAAGATATCTTTATATCTCTGCATTCCTTTTGCTTTTTCCTTGATTTCAATCACGTCGCCACCGCTTTAACCAGGTAAGAAGGAATGTTTACCAGGCTTGCCGTTTACTAAAACATGCTTATGGTCTACGATCTGTCTTGCTTCTCTTCTTGTTCTTGCAAAACCGGATCTGAATACTACGTTGTCTAATCTGCTTTCAAGAATAACCATCAGATTTGTACCTGTCTGACCTTTCATTCTATCAGCTTTTTTTGTAGTAATTACGGAAAGGTTTTTCTAATACACCGTAGATGAATTTAGCTTTCTGTTTTTCTCTTAACTGAAGACCATACTCAGACATCTTCTTGTTTGCTCTTTTTTAATTCTCTTTTTGATTTCTTATCATATCCTAAATAAACCGGATCCAAACCTAAAGATCTGCATCTTTTTAAAACAGGTGTTCTGTTTACTGCCATTTTAGACTTACCTCCTAATTATACTCTTCTGCGTTTTGGCGGGCGACAACCGTTGTGTGGTACAGGGGTTACGTCCTTGATGCTTAATACTTCGAGTCCACATGCCTGAAGAGCACGGATTGCTGCTTCACGACCTGAACCCGGTCCTTTTACAAATACATCTACCGTCTTGAGTCCATGAATCAGAGCTGCTTTTGTTGCAGTCTCTGCAGCCATCTGTGCTGCATACGGAGTAGATTTTCTTGAACCTCTAAATCCCAAGACCACCGGCACTTGCCCAGGAGAGAGCATTTCCTTCTGTATCTGTCAGCGTAACGATTGTGTTGTTAAAAGATGACTGAATATGTGCCTGTCCGCGTTCAACGTTTTTCTTTACGCGCTTTTTGTCACTTTTTTTTTTGTAACTTTTTAGCCATATCTAAACTAACCTACTTTCTTTATGATTCGTTATGTTGCTTATTTCTTCTTGTTTGCTACGGTTCTCTTCGGACCCTTTCTTGTTCTCGCGTTCGTCTTTGTCTTCTGACCGCGAACCGGAAGTCCTTTTTCTATGACGGATACCACGATAGCATCCAATCTCCTGTAATCTCTTGATATTGAGTGCGATCTCTCTTCTGAGATCACCTTCTACAGTCTGAGTCTCATCGATTACAGCACTGATTCTTTTTACTTCTTCGTCAGTTAAATCTCTGACACGCGTATCCGGATTTACGTTTGCTGCCTCAAGAATACGGTTAGAGCTTACTCTTCCGATTCCATAAATATAAGTCAAACCAATCTCAACACGTTTTTCTCTTGGTAAATCTACACCCGCAATACGAGCCATGTGTGTTAACCTCCATTATTCCTATCTGTTTTTTCTATTTCGGAACAAACCCATGCAGCTGCGGTTTCCCGCCCTGAAATGTGTGCATACACCTGCTCCTCTGGTTACTGCCCTCTGGCATGAAAATGATATATGCCTCTCGGTATTAAAGCATACACCTGGTTTTATTATGAATAGCGTGAGTTTGAGGATGTCACGCTACAGCCGCACATAATAGCTACAATTAACCTTGTCTCTGTTTGTGTTTCGGATTCTCACAGATTACTCTGATGCTTCCTTTTCTTTTGATCACTTTGCATTTTTTCGCAAATTGGCTTTACGGATGATCTTACTTTCACAGCAAATTCTCCTTTCTTATCTTTCGGTCATTGACCGTCTTAAGCACCCCACGCAATCCCCCCGAACCCTTGATTTTCCTTGGTTTTGGGCATAGTGGTAGGGCATATTTCAAAAGCGTCCGACTAACATTATAGCACGGACGCTTTTAAAAATCAATATGTTTTTTATGTCTTATTTATCTCTGTCTTATTTATCCCTCCAGATAATCCTGCCCTTGGACAGATCGTATGGGGACAACTCAATGGTAACTTTGTCGCCTGGCAGGATACGGATATAGTTCATACGAAGCTTTCCGCTGATATGTGCCAGTATCTGGTGGCCATTCTCTAATTCTACCTGAAACATTGCGTTTGGAAGTTTTTCTACAACAGTTCCTTCCACTTCAATTACATCTGCTTTTGACATTTTATTTCCTCCTCTTATATGAATCCCTTTGATTCCTATTCCTGATTTTCTCCGGTTCCGGCGGATGTTTCTGCCTGAAACCCGCACTGTATAATTTCATGGACCGTTTTACAGACTCATTTGTGATGCCTCGCCTCTAAAATGCTGCACAGTTCTGCCGGTATCCGGTGTATGACCCGCACATGTTTTTTTTTCGCTTTTTTCTTTGGCTTATCTAACGGTCTTGTTGTTCCATTGACAAGATACACAAATTCCTCTTCTTCTTTTAATATGAAGTAAAGCTGATTTTTATCATGCCCCCGCTTTTGATTTTGCAAACTGGATGTTCATCAGTCTTCCTCTCCTACATGCTCTCAAGTTCTTTGTCTGTAAGTGTCAGAATCTCCGGTTCTCCATCTGTGATCAGAATTGTGTTCTCATAATGTGCGGATAGGGATGAGTCCTCTGTTACTACTGTCCAGTCATCTCCTAACCACTCCACATCCGGCCGTCCCTCATTGATCATCGGCTCGATTGCCAGTGTCATCCCCCGCCGCAGTTTAATTCCTCTGCGGACCTGTCTGAAATTCGGAATTTCCGGTTCTTCATGTAAGTGCGTTCCTATGCCGTGTCCGACCAAATCCGTTACGACACCATAGCCAAAGCTCTCTGCATAATCGCCTATGGCTGCTGATATCTCATGTAAATGATTCCCGGCTTTTTGCATATTTAATGCCTTCAAAAAACTCTGTCTTGTTCTTTCTATTAATAATGCCGCATTTTTTGAAATCTCACCTACTCCGTGTGTGCGTGCCGCATCCGAATGATATCCTTTGTAGATGACACCGATGTCAAGGCTGACGATGTCGCCTTCCTGAATGTGGTGTTTCTTATTTGGAATACCATGTACTACTTCTTCATTAACGGATACGCAGACACTTGCCGGATATCCCTGATAGTCTTTAAAGGACGGAATACATCCGTAGCTTCGTATCATTTCTTCACCAAGACGGTCTATTTCATAGGTAGACATTCCCGGTCTGAGTGCCTCACCAAGGTTCTGATGAACCTTGGCTAAGATTTTTCCGGCGGCTCTCATAAGTTCGATTTCTCTCGCAGATTTAATGGTAACTGACATACTTTATTCTCCCAGAATAGCTACGATGGAAGCAAATCCGTCTTCTACTGAAAGTGTTCCGTCGATCTCTTTTAAGATGCCCTGTTTTGCATAGTACTCGATCAATGGCTGTGTCTGCTCATGGTAAACACCAAGACGTTTTAATACGGTCTCCGGCTGATCGTCTGCTCTGAACTGTAATTCTCCACCACAGCTGTCGCAGATTCCCTCTTTTTTCGGTGGGATGTTTACGATGTGGTATGGTGTACCGCATTTTACGCATACGCGTCTTCCGGACATTCTCTCAACGATTTTTTCATCTGCTAACTCGATGTCTAATGCATAATCCATCTTTTCGTTGATCTTTGTCAGGGCTGCATCTAATGCTTCTGCCTGTGGAATGGTGCGTGGGAATCCGTCTAATACGAATCCGTTCTTGCAGTCATCCTGCTGGATACGATCCATTACTAAATCACAGGTCAGCTCATCCGGTACTAATAATCCCTGATCCATGTACTCTTTTGCTTTTTGCCTAACTCTGTTCCTTCTTTGATGTTTGCGCGGAAAATATCACCTGTTGAGATATGTGGGATTCCATATTTCTCAGAGATTTTCTTTGCATGAGTTCCTTTTTCCCTGCTCCAGGAGCACCTAACATAATAATCTTCATAGAAAATCCTCCTTTTTGTTCTGATTTGTTTTTTCACTTTTTCTATGTAATATTCCTATTCGGTAATATTCTTTCTCCAATTATAAGTACACCATTTTCATTCAATGTATAATTGTAATTTCTCCTATAAACACCTTTGGAGATACGGCTACGCCTGTATCTCCCTAGGTTTCTTTATTAAATTAATCGTTTAAAAAGCCTTTATAATTACGAACTCTCATCTGAGATTCGATCTGCTTTAAGGTCTCTATTACAACACCTACGATAATGATGATGGATGTTCCACCGAAACTTACACTCGCTCCAAATATTCCATTAAAGAAAATTGGGATGATCGCTACAATGGTCAAACCAATGGCACCAATGAAGATGATATGGTTTGAAATCTTTGATAAGTAATCGCTGGTTGGTTTTCCCGGACGGATTCCCGGTATAAAGCCACCCTTTTTTCATATTGTTTGCGATCTCCAATGGATTGAATGTAATGGATGTATAAAAATATGCAAACAGAATCAGCAATATAATATATACAACCAATCCAATACTGTAAATCGGTTCATCCGGATTACACCAGTTTGACTGTGATAATCCTTTTTAATATTTTGCTTCCAACGCCGTCTCCGTTGTTCTTTCTTGCAATCGTTGCAATGACAACCGGGAACTGCATCAGGGACTGTGCAAAGATAACCGGGATTACGCCGGCTGTGTTAACTTTCAGCGGAATGTATGTTGACTGACCGCCTACCTGTTTTCTTCCCTGAATTTTTTTGGAATACTGTACCGGAATCTTGCGTACTGCATCCTGAAGGATTACTACGAATACAACCGTCACTAAGATGATCGCTGCAATAATGGCTGCTGCAAGTACTCCTTTGCAATGGTCTTACCTTTGATAAACTGATCAAACAGTGCTGTCAGATCAGCCGGGATACGGGAGATAATATTGATGGTAAGTACGATGGAAATACCATTTCCTACGCCTCTCTCTGTAATTCTCTCACCGATCCACATCAGAATGGTAGATCCCGCTGTTAACGTCGTAACTACTAATAATACATTGATCACATTGAATTTATCCAGATATTCGCTTCTTCCGAAACCAATTGCCATTGCGATCGCTTCTACTAATGCAAGGATCACACTTAAGTAACGGGTTATCTTTGTAATCTTCTTTCTTCCCTCTTCTCCATCTTTCTGAAGTTCTTCCAGCTTCGGAATTGCAATTGTTAAAAGCTGGATGATAATAGAAGATGTAATATACGGCGTAATGTTTAATGCAAACACAGACATCTGATAGAAAGAACCACCTGTGATTGCATCAAAGGAAGCTGAATGCATCGCCTCCCTGATTTGCAAACCAGTTCGCAACTACCTCACTGTTTACACATGGAATCGGTAGCTGAGAACCGATTCGGATTACTATGAGCATCAGAAACGTATAACCTATACGTTTCCGAATATCCTCAATCTTAAAAGCATTGCGAAGTGTTTCTAACATTAGATCACCTCTGCTTTTCCACCAAGAGCCTCAATTTTTTCTTTTTGCGCTTGCGCTGAATGCATTTGCCTGAACTGTAAGCTTCTTAGTCAATTCACCGTTTCCAAGAATCTTTACTCCATCTCTTGGATTCTTAACAATTCCTCTTTCAATTAATGTATCTACTGAAACAACTGCATCATTGTCGAAGTTTTTTCCAATACAGAGATATTTACAGCTACGATCTCTTTGCTGTTTCTGTTCTTAAATCCCCTCTTTGGTAATCTTCTGTATAATGGCATCTGGCCACCTTCAAAGCCCGGTCTTGGAGCTCCTGAACGCGCTTTCTGACCTTTATGTCCTTTTCCGGCTGTCTTACCATTTCCTGAACCGTGTCCACGTCCTCTTCTGAAATTATCGCTGTGCTTTGAACCTGCTGCAGGGCTTAAGTTTGATAAGTCCATTGTGACACCTCCTATCTGTTATTTTTAGATTTCCTCTACTTTGATTAAATGTCTAACATTCTGAATCATACCCTGGGTAGCTTTATTGTTTGGGAATTCTTTAGACTGTCCGATTTTTCTCAATCCTAAAGCTTCTACCGTCTTTTTGTTTTTGGAACGGCACCAATGGTTGATTTCACAAGTGTGATTTTTAATTTATCTGCCATTTTTTACACCCTCCTAACCGAGAATCTCATCTACAGATTTTCCGCGAAGTCTAGCAACTTCTTCCGGGGATTTTAACTGACTTAAAGCATTGATCGTAGCAAGTACAACGTTCTGCTTGTTGTTAGATCCCAGTGATTTTGTACGGATGTTCTTGATTCCCGCTAACTCACATACGTTACGCGCAGGACCACCAGCGATTACACCGGTACCTTCCGGAGCCTTTTTCAGTAACACGGAAGCTCCTGTGTGCTTTCCGGTAATATCATGTGTAATACTGTTGTTCTCATCTAATTTTACAGTGATGAGTTTTTTCATAGCATCTTCTTTTCCTTTGCGAATCGCTTCCGGAATTTCAGTTGCCTTTCCTAAACCTGCACCAACATGACCATTGCCGTCGCCAACAACAACCAAAGCTGTAAAACGCATGTTACGTCCGCCCTTAACAACTTTTGTTACACGTTTAATTGATACCACTTTTTCGGTTAACTCAAACTGACTAGCATCAATGATTTCACGTTTCATGTTTCGTTTCCTCCTTAAAAATCTAATCCAGCTTCTCTTGCTGCATCGGCTAAAGCTTTAACTTTTCCCTGATATATAAAACCGCCTCTGTCAAAGATAACTGTCTCAATACCTTTATCCAATGCTTTCTTTGCAACTACTGTTCCCAGATATGCTGCTGCATCAACGTTATTGGTTTTTTCCAGTTCAGCTTTTATGTCTTTTTCAAGAGTAGAAGCAGAAACCAGGGTATTTCCAACTGTATCGTCGATAATTTGAGCATACATATGATTATTACTTCTGAATACAGCTAAACGAGGTCTCTCGGCTGTTCCAGAAAGGTGATTACGCATTCTTCTGTGTTTTTTCTCACGAACTAATGCTCTAGATTTTTTATTAACCATTTTCCGTCACTCCTTTAATTATTTCTTACCAGTCTTACCAACTTTACGTCTGATTACTTCATCAGCATACTTGATACCTTTGCCCTTGTACGGCTCAGGTCTTCTCTTGTCTCTGATTTCAGCAGCGTATTGGCCTACTTTTTCTTTATCAATACCTGAGATGACAATCTTGTTACCATCTACTTTGGACTCTAAACCTTCTGGATCTTCCATTTCTACAGGATGAGAATATCCTAAATGCAATGTCAATACTTTGCCTGACTTCTGAGCTCTGTAACCTACTCCGTTTACCTCTAACTCTTTGGTATATCCGTCTGTTACACCGATTACCATGTTGTTGATCAGAGTTCTTGTCAGACCATGTAAGGATTTCATTTTTCTTTAAATCATTTGGTCTGGTAACGATGATCTCGTCGCCTTCCTTTTTGATTTCCATTTCTGTAGGGAGTGTTCTCTCAAGAGTGCCCTTAGGACCTTTTACAGTCACTTTATTATTTTCTGCAATTTCCACAGTAACGCCTGCGGGAACCGCGATTGGCATTCTTCCTATACGTGACATGCCCGTACCTCCTAAAATTTTGTTTGAATCTGTCCTGATGAATGGACAGGTTGCTAATACTATATCTTTACTTTATGGCAGTTCCACTCTTCCGCTCGACTAACACGCTGTCTTCGCCTACGGCTCGCCACCGCTAAGTCTCGGGAAGGGCTTTCTCACTAACCTCATGCTGCGCCTTACGGCTTGCATTCGCTAAGTGTTCAATGCCTACCAAACAAATGCTAATACTTCGCCACCAACCTGAAGTTTTCTGGCTTCTTTGTCTGTGATAACACCCTGGTTTGTGGAAAGGATTGCAATTCCTAATCCACCAAGTACTCTCGGGATCTCATCCTTGCCTGCGTATACACGAAGACCCGGTTTGGAAATTCTCTTAATACCAGTGATGATTTTTTCATTCTTGTCTGCACCATATTTTAATGTCATATGGATGTTCTTAAATGCACCATCATCTACGATTTCATATGAAGCAATATATCCCTCTTTTACAAGAATATCTGCAATCGCTAATTTCATTTTGGAAGATGGAACATCTACTGTATCATGTTTCGCAGTATTTGCATTACGGATTCTTGTAAGCATATCTGCAATTGGATCACTCATTGTCATGATTGTGTTTCCTCCTGTTATTCTGTTTAAGCTTCGATAACTGTGTTTCACAAAGGATGTTCCGTTCGCTAACCTCGACTTTCGCCTTTGGCTCGGTCTCGCTAATCTCACGGAACGCCCTCGCACTAACCTCATGCTGCGCCTTACGGCTTGCATTCGCTAAGTGCTTTCGGGCTACCAGCTAGCTTTCTTTACTCCTGGGATCTGTCCTTTATATGCTAACTCACGGAAGCATACACGGCAGATACCATATTTTCTTAAATATGCATGTGGGCGACCACAGATTCTGCAACGATTGTATTCTCTGGTAGAGAATTTCTGCTTACGCTGCTGTTTTACTTTCATTGATTTCTTAGCCATTAAAATTCCCTCCTATTATTTTGCAAACGGCATATTAAACTGTGTTAATAATTCACGCGCCTCTTCGTCGGTCTTTGCAGTAGTAACAAAGATGATATCCATACCTCTTACTTTGTCTACTTTGTCATACTCGATCTCCGGGAAAATTAACTGCTCTTTAATACCAAGTGCGTAATTACCTCTTCCGTCAAATGCGTTTGGATTTACTCCTCTGAAGTCACGTACACGTGGTAATGCTAAGTTGATCAAACGGTCAACGAACTCATACATTTTTTCGCCGCGTAAGGTTACCTTTACATCCGATCGGCATTCCTTCTCTTAATTTGAAGTTAGCAATGGAGTTCTTGGCTCTTGTAGGAACCGCTTTCTGACCTGTGATAGTCTCCATGTCTTTCATGGCTGCATCTAAAATCTTTTTGCATTTTCTTTTGCCTCGCCAACACCCATGTTTACAACAACTTTGTCGAGCTTCGGCACTTCCATAATATTTTTATATCCGAATTTTTTCATCATAGCATCTACGATCTCATTCTGATATGTTTCTTTTAATCTACTCAAGATACTGGACCTCCTTCCTTCTATTAGTCGATTACATCACCTGTTGATTTTTGCAAAACGTACTTTTTTGTCTCCGTCCATCTTGAAACCGATTCTGGTTGGTTTTCCGTTGTGAACGTACATTACGTTTGACGCATCAATCGGTCCTTCCTGATGTACAATACCGCCTGCTGATTTGCCATACTTGGTTTTGTATGTTTTGTAACCATGTTGACACCTTCAACTAAAAAGAGTATTGTTCTTTTTCTGTTTACGGCAATTACTTTTGCCCTCTTTGTCTTTATCTTTTCCAGTGATCACTTTGACTGTATCACCTTTTTTTAATTTTCATTGTTGCCATCAAAAGTACCTCCTACAATACTTCCGGAGCTAAGGAAACAATTTTCATGAACTGTTTCTCACGAAGTTCTCTAGCAACTGGTCCAAAAATACGTGTTCCTCTCGGATTCAGATCATCTTTGATGATAACTGCAGCGTTTTCGTCAAATTTGATGTAAGAACCATCTTTACGACGAGCCCCTTTACGGAACGAACTACAACTGCCTTTACTACATCACCTTTTTTTACAACGCCACCTGGTGTTGCATCTTTAACGGAAGCAACAATCACGTCGCCGATCTGTGCATATCTTCTGGTAGAACCGCCCATAACACGAATGCAAAGTAACTCTTTCGCGCCGGTGTTATCAGCAACTTTCAATCTGCTTTCCTGTTGAATCATTCTAGCAGCCTCCTTCTAATTATTTTGCTCTTTCGATAATTTCCACAAGTCTCCATCTTTTATCTTTGGAGAGCGGTCTTGTTTCCATAACTTTAACTTTATCGCCGATTTTGCAATCGTTGTTCTCGTCGTGGGCTTTTAATTTATAGGTTTTCTTTTTACGATCTTGTTGTAAAGAGGATGCTTTACGTTGTCTTTAATTGCCACAACGATGGTCTTATCCATCTTATCGGATACAACAATACCTGTACGTGTTTTTCTCAGATTTCTTTCTTCCACGATTTGTCTCCTTTCCCGATAATTCCTTAAGCTTCTTTTGCCTTCTGTGAGATAATCGTCTGAATTCTGGCGATGTTCTTACGAACTTCTTTAATTCTGCTTGTATTATCTAGCTGGTTGGTAGCGTTCTGGAATCTTAAATTGAAAAGTTCTTTTCTTTGCTTCAACTAACTGCTCATTTAACTGCTCAGCTGACTGAGTTTTTAATTCTTCTAAATATTTACTAGTTTTCATTTGATTCACCGCCTTCTAAGTCTGCACGTGAAACTACTTTACATTTGCAAGGTAATTTATGTGTAGCAAGACGTAATGCTTCACGAGCTGTTTCTTCTGGAACTCCAGCGATTTCAAACATTACACGACCTGGTTTAACAACTGCTACCCAGTACTCTAAAGCACCTTTACCTTTACCCATTCGAGTTTCAAGAGGTTTATGAGTTACGGGCTTATCTGGGAAAATCTTAATCCAAACTTTACCACCACGTTTTGTGTAACGTGTCATTGCGATACGGGCTGCCTCGATCTGATTGGAACGAATCCAACATGGCTCCATTGCAACGATACCATATTCACCGTAAGTGATCTTGTTACCTCTGCTTGCTTTTCCTCTCATGGAACCACGGAACTGTTTACGATGTTTTACTCTTTTTGGCATTAACATTATTTCGTTCCTCCTTCCTTACCTTCTTTTGTCGGAAGTATTTCGCCCTTGTATATCCATACTTTGACACCGACTTTACCGTATGTAGTGTTTGCTTCTGCAAATCCATAATCGATATCAGCTCTCAGTGTCTGAAGTGGAATAGTACCTTCGCTGTAGAACTCTGTACGAGCCATATCAGCTCCGCCAAGACGACCTGAAGCAGGATGTTTTGATTCCTAATGCGTCCGGCTTTCATTGTTCTGCCCATGCAGGATTTCATTGCACGACGGAAGGAAATACGATTCTCTAACTGAAGTGCGATGTTTTCAGCTACTAACTGAGCATCTTTATCTGGTCTTTTTACTTCTTTAATGTCTACTAATAATTTCTTGTCTGTGAATTTCTGTAATTCACCTTTTACTCTTTTCGATCTCAGCTCCACCTTTTCCGATTACAACGCCCGGTTTTGCTGTATATACGATTACTTTTTACGCGATCAGAAGCTCTTTCGATCTCAATCTTAGAGATTCCTGCTGCGTATAATTTTTTCTTAAGATATGTTCTGATCTTATAGTCTTCTACTAACAGATCAGCAAAATCAGCTTCCGCATACCATTTGAGTCCCAATCTTTGATAACTCCGACTCTTAAGCCATGAGGATTTACTTTTCTGTCCCATGTTTGCCCTCCTTATCTTTCATCAAGCACGATTGTAATGTGGCTCATTCTCTTTTCGATTCTATAAGCTCTACCCTGTGCTCTTGGTCTGATTCTCTTCATTGTCGGTCCTTTATTTGCATAACATTCTGCAATGTAAAGGTTCTCTGCGCTCATTCCGTTGTTGTTCTCTGCGTTTGCAATGGCAGATTTTAATAACTTCTCGATGACGCTGGATGCGTATCTTGGATTATACATTAAAATACCAAGTGCTGTCTGTACGTCTTTGCCACGGATGGCATCTAATACGAAGCATGCTTTCTGAACAGATATTCTTGCATAAGATAACTTTTGCAGAAGGTCTGGTATCTTTTTACTGCATTTCTCTCTCTTTTAATCTGGGATCTATGTCCTTTTGCCATGGATGAACCCTCCTTTCAAATCTATCATTAACGAACTTTTGATTTCTTTTCGTCTTTTCCATGTCCTCTGTAAGTTCTGGTTGCTACGAACTCACCTAATTTGTGACCAACCATATCTTCTGTGATATATACAGGTACATGTTTTCTTCCATCATGGACTGCAATTGTATGTCCAACCATCTGTGGAAAGATTGTAGAACGACGGGACCATGTCTTGATGACACTCTTGTCTCCGGAAGCGTTCATAGCATCAATCTTCTTTCAGTAAACTTGCGTCCGCAAATGGTCCTTTTTTAATGAACGAGCCATATTAGCTAACCTCCTTATTTGATTGCTTTACCGTCTCTTGTTCTTACGATCAATTTATTAGAATGTTTGTTTTTCTTTCTGGTCTTTAAGCCGAGTGCGAGGTTTACCCCATGGAGTACATGGACCAGGACGTCCAACCGGTGCTTTACCTTCACCACCACCGTGTGGATGGTCATTCGGGTTCATAACAGAACCACGTACAGTAGGACGGATTCCCATGTGACGTTTACGTCCTGCTTTTACCAATGTTGATAAGGTTATGGTCGCCATTTCCGACAACTCCAACAGTTGCACGGCAGTTGATCGGAACCATTCTCATCTCTCCGGATGGAAGACGAAGTGTTGCATATTTTTCCTTCTTTTGCCATAAGCTGTGCGCTCATACCTGCGGAACGTGCTAACTGACCGCCTTTTCCTGGAAGTAACTCGATGTTGTGTACCTGAGTACCTACCGGGATGTTTGCAAGCGGAAGGCAGTTACCTACTCTGATCTCTGCCTCTGCGCCGCTGACTACTGTCATTCCGTCTGTCAGTCCTTCCGGTGCAAGGATATATGATTTTTCGCCATCTGCGTAGCAGATTAAAGCAATGTTTGCGGTTCTGTTGGGATCGTATTCGATTCCGACTACTTTTGCCGGGATTCCGTCTTTTTTATTACGTTTGAAATCTACGAGTCTGTATTTCTTTCTGTTTCCACCACCCTGGTGTCTTACAGTGATTTTACCCTGGTTGTTACGACCAGCATTCTTCTGTAAAGAAACAAGTAAGGACTTCTCCGGTGTCTTCTTTGTAATTTCAGAAAAATCGGAGCCAGTCATATTTCTTCTGGAAGGTGTATATGGGTTATATGTCTTAATTCCCATTGTCTTTCTCCTTTCAATTGTTTATTATCGCACTTGTCTGTGCTTAGTTTCTAAGGAAGTTCTTCTTACAGACCGGCGAAGATTTCGATATCTTTGCTTTCTTCTGTCAGCTGAACAATCGCTTTCTTGGTCTTTGCAGTTTTTCCAACAACCATTCCGCGTCTTTTTCTTCTTTCCGTCCATGTTCATGGTATTGACGCTGGCAACTTTTGTGCCTTCGAACATTTTTTCAACTGCTTCTTTAATCATGGTCTTGTTTGCTTCCGGATGAACTAAGAAAGTATATTTCTTTTCAGCCATTGCATTCATGCTTTTTTTCTGTAATAACCGGTTTGAGGATTACATCATAGTACTGAATATTTGCCATTATGCGTACACCTCCTCGATTGTTGCCACAGCGTCTTTTGTTACAACGACTGTGTTGTATTTTAATACATCAAATACATTTAACTCGTTTGTCTGTGTTGTCTTAACTGTTGGGATGTTCTTTGCAGAAGCAATTACGTTTGCATCCATGTCATTTAAAACAACCAGTGCTTTTTTCTGCATTCAGGTTATCTAACACACCTTTGAATGTCTTTGTTTTGATCTCATCCATCTTTAACTCATCTACAACGATGAATTTGTTCTCCTGAACTCTGGATGTCAGAACAGATTTTAATGCTGCTCTTTTTCTCTTTCTTGTTTAATTTGAAAGAGTAGTCTCTTGGAACCGGTGCGAATACAACTCCGCCGCCTTTCCACTGTGGAGCTCTGATAGAACCCTGTCTTGCATGTCCGGTTCCCTTCTGTCTCCAAGGTTTCTTACCACCGCCGCTCACTTCGGAACGGGTTTTAGCTTTCTGTGTTCCCTGGCGGTTATTTGCAAGCTGCTGCAGGACTGCCATGTGTACTAAGTGTTCATTTACTTCTACACCGAATACAGCATCGTTTAAGTCCATACTTCCAACTTCTTTGCCTTCCATATTATAAACAGCTACTTTAGCCATCGTTAAGTTCCTCCTTTCCTAACCCGGCACTACTTTCCCTGCCTTTACGGTCTCTTTGATTGTTACTAATGATTTCTTAGGTCCTGGTACGGCACCTTTTACTAAAAGTAAGGTTGTTCTCTGCATCCACTTTTACTACTTCAAGATTCTGTACAGTTACTTTTTACATGTCCCATCTGTCCTGGCATTCTTTTTTCCTTTGAATACCTTACTCGGGCGAAGAACAAGCACCGTTAGAACCCTGATGACGACGATGGAATTTTAGAACCGTGAGCCATAGGTCCTCTGTGCTGACCATGTCTCTTGATCGCACCCTGGAAACCTTTACCTTTTGAAATTGCAGTTGCGTCGATCTTGTCGCCTTCTGCAAAAATATCAGCTTTGATCTCGTCTGCTAAGTTGTAATCAGCAGCATTCTCAAATTTGAACTCTCTGACATATCTCTTTCCGGATACACCGGCTTTGTCAAAATGACCTTTCTCTGCCTTTTGTAACACCATGTCTGTTTCTGATTTCTTTTTTTCCGTTGGCATCTTTTGTAACAATCTTTTTTTTTTGTCCACAAAGCCAACCTGTACTGCACTGTAACCGTCATTCTCAACAGTTTTGACCTGTGTTACTACACATGGTCCAGCCTGCAATACAGTTACCGGAATTAAAACTCCATCTCTTCATTGAAGATTTGAGTCATTCCGACTTTTGTAGCTAAAATTGCTTTCTTCATTCTTTTTACCTCCTGTTTGATTTACAGCGGGAACGCTTTTGCGGGGTAGCGGCGTTCATCCTAGAAATCGATAGTTTTTGTTTCGCACTGTCTTATAATTAACCCGCAGGATTTTGTGGACATTTGTTTTCTTATTTGTTTTTCATTTTGATATCGATGTAAACACCTGCTGGCATTTCGAGTCTTGAAATGCATCAACTGTCTTCTGTGTTGGTGTAATGATATCAATTAATCTCTTATGTGTTCTCTGCTCGAACTGCTCTCTGGAATCTTTGTATTTGTGAACCGCTCTAAGAATTGTAACTACCTCTTTCTTAGTTGGCATCGGTACTGGACCGCTCACCTTAGATCCTGTTTTCTTTACAGTTTCGATGATTTTTTTGCAGATGCATCAACCAGCTGGTGATCATATGCTTTCAATGTGATTCTCATTACTTGACTTGCCATAAAAAAGTCGCCTCCTTTTCGTACTTTTCACATCAGTACGACAAGCGGTGACTGTACACTCTCCCGTGTGTGTCGTGAGAAACTCACACGTTGTTTCATACCTTTACCCATTATCGGTAAGCAGTAATCGGTTGTGATTCATTACAGTGACTTGTCGCCAGTTCCCTAACTTGACATTCGCTCCACGGAAAACCCGCTATGTGATTTCTCACTAAGCGGCAACCTCACCTTCAACGCTATCATGCCACAGCTCTCTTAGTATAACGAACTTATTCTCATTTTTCAAGTACTTTTTTATTTTTTGTATTTTTTTTAATACAATACAGCCGCTCACACTCGATGTTAGACATAGGCTCTGAACTGAACTGTCATGCTCACAATTCAAAGAAAAAAATCGGAATCTATTATAATATGAAGTAACAAAATCTCACCTTTAATTTAAAACCATTTAACTTCAAACACACCGGGCTCTTCCCGGAACAGGCAACCAACTGGGACTGGTTCTCTGAGAAGATTAAGAATGCTGGACGTCCGGTCAAGGTGCTGAACCTTTTTGCTTATACCGGAGGTGCTACACTTGCAGCGGCAGCTGCCGGAGCGCAAGTTACTCATGTGGATGCTTCCAAGGGTATGGTTACCTGGGCAAAGGAGAATGCGGTTGCTTCCGGTCTGGGAGATGCACCGATCCGCTGGCTTGTGGATGACTGTGTGAAGTTCGTTGAACGTGAAATCCGCCGTGGCAACACTTATGATGCAATCATTATGGATCCGCCGTCATATGGGCGTGGGCCAAAGGGAGAGATTTGGAAGATTGAAGATATGATCCATCCACTCATCAAGCTTTGTACAAAGATTCTTTCCAAGGATGCACTGTTCTTTCATCGATCATTTCCTGCAGTCTCTCTACTTCTGCTTCATACATGTTTCCCACCTCTTTGTCAGTTTCTATTTACGGTTTATCAATCTTCAAATAAGTGTCCCTGCTCAATATGCTTCTGAATGATCTCCTTCATCTGCTCCCAGATTATCTCTGAAGTCTCCGGGATCCGCTCATTTCTTTTATACACCTGACTTCTGTGTACTCCGTGCTCTTCCCAGCTTTTCCCACCTGAAGCATCATTCAGCAAAGAGGCTGAAAATTATCGAGAAGATGGGCATATTTTGCCTCCGGAGTCTTATAAGCTTCGAACTCTTCCCACAACTTGCAGGAATTCTTGTCCCTGATCTTCCGGCAGTAATCCAAAAAATACGATCAGCCGCCTTTTCTTCCCGTTCTCTCTTGGTCGCTGCACCACTTTCATCATATGCATACGTATCTCTGCATCAATCTCAACAAGATCATGAATCAGAACCATGATCATCACCTTCGCCAGATCAATCTCTTCTTTCATGTAATCCTTTAAAAGTACTGCCATAAGCGCCAGATGCCAGGAATGTTCTGCGTCATTCTCTTTTCTGTTTGCATCCGCAAGATATGTCTGCCTGAAAATATTCTTTACTTTATCTACTTCTACAATAAACTGTATCTGCTGTTTTAATCGTGTATCCAATTCTTCTCTTGCTCTCTTTCCATCGTATTTATTCCTCCAGTAATTCTTTCATATCACTGCATCCATATCTGTCCAGAAAATCTTCCATTCCTTCTTTGATCTCATCTCTTGTGTAATGATACCTGTGAAGGACCTCGTCCTCAAAACAATTCAAATACGCATAAAAAAATGCCAGCGCCATCTCCAGATAATCCATATCTCCCGGTACCATTTCTTCATAGAGAAGATTTTCTGCTTCATTGATCTTTGCCTTCATCAGCCATCCTGCATAAACGTGTATACAGATCATCTCCTACATGGTATCTGTTCGTTACATCCAGTTCATACATGGGTTTCTTCTTGTTGAATAGCAGTCTTCCCAATACATTTGCAAATTCCTTGATCATACGCATAATATAGTCTTGTTCAACATTCATATTTTCTGCTCCTTTCTGCGAATCAGAAGAATTCTCATTTTTTTTTTTCATTATACTCTTGCCATCCTCTGTCAGCAACCCCAGAATCTAATCTGCCTGATATTTTTTTGAAAAACATATTGACTTAGAGTCCCTCCATGCTTTATAGTATTTCTCTTTGACGATCCGAAGTCAGTGAAAAATATCAGATCGCACAGGATACCCTGCTCTACTATGAACGTGTGGACAAGATCGGTCGGTATGAAGAAGCAGTACAGACCGGAAAGCTTGTCTGGGATGAGGATAAAGCGGAGGAATGCAGGGAAACGATAAAGAGATTAAATTTTTCTATACAAAATGGGCAGATGGTTGTTTCACCTTCGACCATCTGCCCACACAATACTATTCACTTAAATTTATATCTTCTTCACTATATAGCACTTCCCCGTTGCTTTCAATCACTTTCTGATACCAGTAAAATGATTTCTTCTTATACCGTTCCATCGTACCTGTTCCATCATCATTTCTGTCTACATAAATGTACCCATATCGTTTTTTAATTCTGCAGTAGATGCACTGACAACATCGATACATCCCCAGGATGTGTATCCCATAATTTCCACACCATCCTGAACTGCTTCCCCCACCTGTATCAGGTGATCCTTAAGATACTGAATCAGTAATCATCCTCTACTGTTTTTGTTTCCATTCTCATCTTCACGACCAGAACATCTACAGCTCCCTAATCCATTTTCTACAATGAACAGCGGCTTCTGATAGCGATCGCCAAAAACATATTCAGCACATAGCACCAATCCCTTTCGGATCGATCTGCCACCCCAGTCACTTGCTTTGAGTGTTGGATTCGGTACTCCTCCCAGAAGATTTCCAAGACCTTTTTTTCTGTTTTTCAGGATCTGATGTCGCACAGACACTCATATAATAACTAAATGATACAAAATCTACCGTATTTTTTCAGAATTTCTTCATCTTCCGGAGCAAACTGAATCTGGATTCCATGCTCCCTGAAGTATCGTTTCATATATCCCGGATATTTTCCTCGTACATGCACATCTCCATAAAAATAGTTGCGATGCTCTGCATCCATCGCCGCGATCACATCATCTGGTGATGGTGTCAGCGGATATGTCGGCATACTCAGAATCATACAGCCAATCATTGCGTCCGGCATCATCTCATGCCCAATTTTTGTCGCCAATGCACTGGCTACCAGTTCATGGTGTGCCGCCTGATACAGATCCTGTTCTGTCAGTCCTTGCATATTTGCAATTCCACCACTCATGAACGGTGCATGAAGAAGTGAATTGATCTCATTGAATGTCAGCCAGTATTTTTACTTTTTCCTCTGTATCTCTTAAAAACAGTACGCACATACCGTTCATAAAATCCGATCATTCTGCGGTCTGTCCATCCATTGTAAGTCTCTGCAAGATACAACGGTGTCTCGTAATGAGAGAGTGTCACGAGCGGTTCAATCCCATATTTTCGGCACTCTTCAAATACACGGTCATAAAATTCAAGTCCTGCTTCATTTAGGCTGCTCTTCATCCCCTTTCGGGAAAATCCGACTCCAGGCAATGGATGTCCGAAATACTTTAAATCCCCCATCTCGGCAAACATTTTGATGTCTTGCGGATATCTGTGATAAAAATCGATAGCCTCCAGTTTTAAATTCTCTTCTGTCGGAAGTTTTGTCCTGCTCCCACGAATTCCTCTCGGCAATACATCCTGCACACTCAAACCTTTTCCATCTTCCTGATATGCTCCTTCACACTGATTTGCCGCAACCGCACCACCCCATAAAAAGTTTTTTTCGGAAATATGCTCATACCTTAATCCCTGCCTTTCTCAACGTCTGTTTTGTCTGCTTCCACGACCAGCAGTGCATCATAGTAAAATGGATGCATTGCAATCTCTGTTTTTCCTTCTCTGCATACTGCACTTACATATGCTCTGTGCCCGGATGCCAGATCCACTGCCCTGACACTGCATCCATTCAACTCTCTGTTTAACACAACCTTCGTACTGTGCGGAAGATACAACAGATATCTGCCATCTGTTGTCTGCGCCATACGAATCTGTGTTGTCTCATTCTCTAACACTTCCTGTGCCGGTATCAACTCTCCTATATGAAGCTCATCAAAGAAGCTGACGGATCATTCCATAATCCCACGCTCCCGGAAACTGTAGTGCTTCATTCCATGGAAACGGTGCGTCAAATCCTTCTCCAAGATTTGGATTTGCGGGTTTGTTCAGTTTTTTGCCAGTTCCAGATTCCATGCGCTCCATAAGCCACCCTGCACAAGCCCCGGACAAAATGCTGCTCCATGCTGCTTTTCTGGTATCTTCTGCCTGAAAACGACCATATATTTTTCTGCTGAACCCCATCTGTTCATAACATGGTTCTGCATTGATCAATGGTTTTTTCGGATATTTTCTTACGGAAATTTTCTGGAAGAACATATGCCATATCCTGCCCTTCCCGATTATGTCCGGACTGGAACATATAAAAATCCAGTTTTTCCAAAATTCTTCGGAAGAAAATCATATCCCCGTTTGATATGCATCGTTTTCAATGTATGCGGACTTTTTTTCACATAAAACATCCAGTGCATCCCGATAATAGGACACTGCTTCCGGCGTATCAAAATCTGTATCTCCGCTTACAATGTAAATCGGCTCAAATCGATCAAAAACATGTACAATCTTTTTCTGTATATGTTTTTAACGAATTCCTTCGGCATCACATTACAATCCGTAACCTTGCTCCCCCATGTTCCCGGCACATAATTTAACCAGAGCACCACCAGCGCCAACTGAAATCCTTCCTCTTCCGCCAGTTCACACATTCTGACCGCATGCTCATAATACGCCTCATTCCACTTTGTAAAGTCAAACCGATGTCCATCCGCTGTCGCAAAGGGATACAGTCCGATATCCGAGATACAACGATCCCACTGCGGCATTGTATTGATCTGGAGAACGTTAAACCCCTGCTCTTTGCGTCTCTTCAGATAATAAATCCCTCATCCTCGGTTTATATTTGTAAACGCACTCAGATGGTATCTGCCAGATAAAAGAATGGCTTTTTTATCCCGACAAAATGTGCTTTTATCCTCACTTACTGTTACTCTGCTCATGATACTCTCCTTTCGTTTCTATTTGAAACACAGTTCAGCAGAACTTCTCCGCTCTTCACGGATTCCTCTGCTACCGTCTTAATTTGCATATAATCTGCTGTATTTGCAACAATGACCGGTGTTGTAATATCAAACCTTCCTTTTTGATTCCTTCAATATTCGCTCTGACCAGAAGCTGTCCTGCTTTCACATAATCACCGGCTTTCACTTTTACAGCAAAACAGCTTCCATTTAAAGTCACCGTATCCATGCCTACATGGATCAAAATCTCTGCTCCGATATCTGATTTAATGCCTACTGCGTGTCCGGTTGGATACATCACACTGATTACTCCGTCACACGGTGCACAGATTTCTCCATTTTCTGGAATTACTGCCGCACCCTGTCCGAAGATTCCTCCTGCAAACGCTTCATCTCTTACCTCAGAAAGAGGAATTACTTTTCCACTGACCGGCGCCAGAAGCGCTTCATCTTTGCCGGAATAATTTCCTGTGGTTCTTCTTTCTTTTCTTCTTTTTTCGGAAGCATATCATCACTATATCCAAAGAAATACGTTACAATCGCAGATCCAAAATAGGCGATCGCACACGCGATTAAAAATCCGACAAATCCGACGCCGATATATCCCGGCAATGTCAAAATGCTTGTTCCAAGAAGTGTTGGTGCTCCTGTTCCTGCTGCAGCTACGATAGCTCCTGCAATTCCGGAAAATACCGCCCCGATGAAAAATGGTCTTTTAAACCGCAATGTAACTCCATAGATCGCAGGTTCTGTGATTCCTGCGAGAACTGCCGAAAGCGCTGCCGGACCTGCCAGTTCCTTAACTGATTTGTCTTTTTTTTCAGAAATACACCAAGTGTAGCTCCTGCCTGTGCCATATTATTGGGGCCGGTGATGGTAAACAATGTATCTCGTCCATATTCTGCAATATTATTCATAACAATCGGAACAAATCCCCAGTGTACACCAAACATGACTGCTGCCGGCCGATCAGACCAAGCAGTCCCCCTGCAATAATCGGATTCAATCCCACCAGTCCTGTATATCCGGAAGCCAGTGCTTTTTCCTACAGTATCTGCAATCGGCCCGATCACAAGATAAGTTGCCGGCACCATAATTGCCAGACTGAGAAGCGGCGTCAAAAGGTTTTGCATACTGTCGGCACGATTTTTCTTCAATCCTTTTTCCAGTTTGGAAAGTGCATATACTGAAATCACGATTGGGATCACGGATGAAGTATAGCTTACCAGCACAACCGGAATTTTCAAAAGGTCAATGCCTCTCCGGCAGAATATGCAGCTGTCGCGATCCGGATAGAGTAATGCCGCTGCAACTCCCACTGCCACGAACTCATTCGCTCTGAATTTTTTGCTGCAGTATATGCCAGAAATACCGGGATAAACGTAAAGACTCCATCTGCTGCCGCATACAGAATCCGATAGGTTCCCATATCCGCCTTAAGCCAACCGAAAGTTGTACATAAAATCAACAACGCTTTCAGCATACCGGCACCACTCATGACACCAAGTACAGGTGCAAAGATACCAGAAATCGTATCCATAAATGTATTCAGGAGATTCTTTTCTCCCTGATTCCTCTGCATCACTCGGATTCTCCTTTTTTAAAGTCTGTAACTTCAAAAATTGTATCATATACATCCGCTACATGCTGCCCGATTACAACCTGAATCTGACCACCGCTGTCAAGTACTGTAATCACACCCTCCAACTGCTCAGTTTTTTCTTATCTACATTCTGTGTGTTTTTACTTTAAATCAGGCCTTGTTGCACAATGAACCAGAGCATTTACATTTTTCTGGTCGCCAATATATCTGACAATTTCCTTTGCCAGCTTCTCATAGTTTTTTCTTCGCCATGGTATCCTTCCTCCTGCTTTTCGTAAACTCATAACGCGCGTTCTTTATCTAAAACCAAGATAACATCTGACAGAAAAACTCTCAATCCCTTTCATTTTTCTGCTATTTTGCAGATTTCACTTCCGATATCCTCTGATTCTCTCCTCAAATTTATAAAAAAATAACAGGTATTTAAATTTTTCTTTAAACACCCGTCATCAAATATTTTCATTCATAAATATATTTTGTTTTATCGAACACTGTTTCCCCTTCTGAAAACCGGGTCTTATAATACACTCTCATAATTTCTTCGTTTTCATCTTCCATATAACGGAGCAGATGCTTCACTGCTGCTATGTGGCGTTTCGTATGGGTACCTTTGATCAGTGTCAATTCAAATCCCGGAAGTTCCACTGGTGCGACTGCATCAAATCCAAGCAGAGAGATGTCTCTTGAATCCGTACATTCCGCTCAAAAGAAGTGCTTTTGATCACCCCCCCATGGAAATGACAGAACTTTCCAGAATAAATGCAGTCACTCCCCGCATCCCTTCATCCAGATATTTTTCCCATAGAAAAGCAGCTTCCTCTACATTGCTGCCAAGATGCCTGATACGATTGCTTGCATCTCCACACTCCCGCTTTGCCATCTCCAGAACAAACGCTTCTCTTCTTTCGAGAAAATTGAAAATATCAATATCTTCTGCCAGATATACGATTCTGCTATGCCCCTTATCTATCAGGTAATCCACACCTCTTCGGATTCCTTCCCGGTTATCGATCAGAAAACTATTGATTCCCTCTTCATAAAACAGATTATCTCCTGTTACGATCGGTATCTGAAGTTCTAAAAGGGATAAATATCTGATTTTCCCATTTCTGCCGCCATGATGTAGATTCCCTTTACATCCTTCTCCCTGCATTCAGCAATCAGATTCTCCACATGTTCAAACTGTTCCTGAAACAGACGATATTCAAATGAATACCCGCATCTTTCCACAATCTCTTTTATCGTTTCGATCACAGGATGACGGTCTTGACTTCGTTTCATAATAATTCCGTTTTTAACGTAGTTGAGCATTATCACTTTGCCCCTGAATAGATTTTTCCCTGTGTCTCAAAATTCTTCAGTTCTTTCTCCTGCTTTTGCTCTTACACATTCCAAAATCCGCTTTTTGTATTGGCATTGACTCCCGGACGGTTATTGAGAGCCAGAGATACCGTTGCCTCCGAAAGCCCCAGTTCCTGCGCAATTTCTTTTGCTTTGATTCGCATATATCCCTCGCATTAATGAAAAAATTTCCAACACCTCTCGTAATTTTCCCACTTCAATCTGTCCCGGTGCGGAAGCCTTTCCCGCGGTTCCAAATGTCAGTGCTGAACCAAACACCTCTCCACACATTCTGCTGACAACCCCGTCTTTTTTGCCATAGACATGGTAATGATCGGTCGATCTGCATACCTATGTGCCATCTCTTCTGTCGCCGTAAGCAGTGTCAGTACATCCTTCTTACACTGCGGCATAACCGCGATCTTTTGGAAGATCCGCACCAAGTTCCTGCATCTTACGAAGTCGTTTCACAATCTCTTCCTTAGACGGTGTCTTTTTCAAAATCATGATTGGAAACAACAGCTTTCACTTGATGATCGTGCGCTGTTTTGATCAACTTTTTTTCACTGTCTCTTCTCCTGAGGACAACTCTGCATCGATCAGATCCACCAGTTTTGTACCTGCTGCCCTTTCATTCAGTTCCTGATATGCCAACAGCTCTATTGCCTGTTCTCCGCCCTCCTGCTGAGTCCGAAACGTAAACAACAGTGGAATTTCTCCTAAAATTTCACGCATACCCTGCAGCATATATTCCACATTCCCATCGGAACACTTCTGTATACCAGTCTGCTCTCCATTCCACCACATCCGGATGTTCCACAATGGCTTCCTTTGCGCTTTCAAAATTTCCTGTTTTTGTTCTACCCACTATCGGAACACAGATCTTCGGCATCCCTTTTTCCGATCTCCAGATTTCTTATCTTTACCGTATTCATCACTTTTCCCTCCTCAATCAAATGGTTTTTAATATGTTTCACTACAATTTTTTCGAAATTCTTTTTTCCCGATCACGTTTGCTAGCTGCTCTTTTCTACTGCATACTAAGCTTTTGTGATGTATTCCTTCTTTATTATACGCTTGCAGCAAGATCACAGCAACCAGAATTGAGTATTTTGCACCGCTTTCGAAACACAACAGTAGTGCTTTTTCTGCTTTCATGTTAAAATAAAAAGATATGAAAAAAGGAGATTTCACACATGGCAGCTACAATTCGCGATGTCGCAAAAAATCCGGTCTTTCACTGGGAACTGTCAGCAAATATATCAATGGTCATCCCGTGAAAGAAACCAATCGACTGTTAATTGAACAGGCAATCCAGGAACTGCAATACAAGCCTAATAATATCGCAAAGGACTGCGCAATTCGCAGACTTTCTCAGTTGCAGTATTACTGCCCATGCTGACTTCTAATTTTTTTGTACTTCTATGATTTCATCCATTGAATCCTATCTTTTGCCAAAAGGATATACTGTAATCGTATGTGAATGCCATAATGATGCAGCAATGGAGTTGCAAAAAGCGCGCTTTCTTTTAGATCGCATGGTAGACGGTATTATTTTGATTCCTTATGATTCCACCGGAAAACAGATTGAATTAATCCAGAATAACCATACTCCATTGATCGTTGTCGACCAGATTATCAAAGATAACCCCCTCGGATACGATCGTTCTGGACAATCAACGCGCTTCCTATGAACCCGTAAAAAATTAATCTCTCTTGGTCACACAAAAATTGCAATTATTACCGGAGGAATTGATCATTATACCTCTCAACAGAGACTAAATGGATATGAGAAGGCATTACGCGAGTGCCACCTTCCAATTTATAAACATTATATTCAATGCGGAAATTACTCAACAGAAGGCGGATACGAAGCAATGATGAAGCTTGCGAAGCTTCCAGATCCCCCCACCGCTGTTTTTATCAGCAACTACGATATGGAAATTGGCGCTTACATTGCCATCAATAATTTGAACCTGAAAATACCAGAAGACATTTCACTCATTGGATTTGACAATCTTCCTCTTGTAAATATCGTAAATCCTCCACTTTCCTTTTCTGAACAGCCAACCGATGAAATGGGACTTACAGCGGCTAAATTGCTCTACCGACGTATGCTGGGTGATCAATCTGATTACCCCAAGACACTGATTCATGCCCCACTCTTTCATTACACAGACAGCATTTGTTCCCCTCTGGATAAAGAAAGAGTTCGCCTCTGAAAAGCGAACTCTTTCTTTATCCTTTGATTACTTTCTCCTCATTTTCCTGTAAATGAATCTTCCATTTCTGACCGCAGCATCTGACTTCTATCTCCTGTGAAACGCACGACTTCAGCACTGCCAACACAAGCTGATGATCCTTCCACTCAATACTGACTTCTACACCACCTTCCGCAAGCAGTCCCTCCATACGCCCTGACTTCCAGGCATCCGGCAATGCAGGAAGAAGTTCGATCATTCCATAACAACTTCGTAAAGCATACTTGCTATCCCGCTGGCTGCTCCAAAATTTCCGTCAATCTGAAACACTTCCCTTTCTCCTTTGCTTTCTCCCCAATGGCGGGTGCAAATCAAACAAATTGTCATAGGACGATTTTTTCAAAAGGTTGGCCAAAAAAACAAAGCGCTGTTTCCATCTCCCAAGCGTGCACACAAATTGATCGCCACGCACAACTCCATCCAATATGACCCCCCTCCATATTGAAGCCTTCTTTCAATAAACCGCCTGACTCCCTCTACCAATTCTGGTGTATCATATGGATTGATGGTTGTCCCCGGATGAAATCCCACTACTCCTGAAAAAAATGGCGATGCCCCGGATCCTGTTCGGAAAGTCTTTCTCCCATTCCTGAATTTGTCCATATTGACCAATCTGATATTCTGGAAGTTTTATCCATACTTTTCTGACTTCTTCCACTATATCGTCTTGAATCTCCAGCACTTCTGCTGCAAGGCTAAGATTTTGGAAGAGCTCTTTTATCAGTGCCAAATCCATAGTCGATCCCACTTACTGCACACTCCCTGCCTGCTTCGTCCAAGAAAGTATTTTCTGGTGAAGTAGAAAGCGGTGTTCTGTATTTTCCATCTTCGCCTTCTTCTAACCAGTCCAGACAAAACCGGGCTGCACCAGACATAACCGGATAAATTCTGTTTTTCAGCAGATTCCGATTCCCCGTATACTTATAATAATCAAAAATCTGTGCACTCTCAGCCATACTCCTCCCATCGGCCAGTATGCATATTTCGCCAGACCTGCAACCGGTTCTGTCTGACGCCAAATGTCAACATTGTGATTTGCCACCCATCCTCTGCAATGAAAATAATTCTTTGCTGTTTCTTTTCCTGCTTCACTCATTTCTTCCAACATGCACAAAAGTGGCTCAAAACACTCAGAAAGATTACAAATACCAGCTGGCCAATAATTCATCTCTGTATTAATATTGATCGTCCAATTACTGCTCCACACTGGTCGGGTACTCTCACTCCAAATTCCTGCAAATTGGCCGGCTGACTTCCGGGACGAGAACTGGAGATAATAGATATCGGTTAAAATGATAATATAAGCAATATAGTCCCAAATCTGTTTCACCACGTTTGATCCTCTTTTAGCCTTTGATTTAAGGGTATCTCTTCCCGCCCCTCTGTTTCTAACTGAAATCTGGACCTTTCAAACATTGCCTGATAATCCTTTCTGTGTGTACTTCTGATTTGCTGATATGTCCTGCTTTTCACACGATTCATATACTGTTCACAGGAAGCAAAACAATGTTCTATAGAAGGATCCATATCATAACTGCCTTTTCGATATCCATCGGCTGCTGTAATTAAAATTCGTATTTCTCTGGCATCGCGAACTTGTATTTTCCCGTCCACACAAGAAACATCTCCGTCCACTGTGTCCACATGCATTTGACAGCAAAACGGCATTCCCAGTTCCTGATGCATGTACACAATTGATTCTCACTCTCTACATAATTGGGATCTACATGACTTGGTGCATTTCCAGAAATCATCTGGCTGTTTTCCCGCTGTATTGTTGAGATTGTCTGCAATTTACTTTCCAGCCAAAAATCAATCTTCATTTTTTTGTTTCTGATACCAGATGCACTACCATCGCATGATGCTGGATTTGATACAAACACCTCCGACTGATATTGCCGGCCTGCGCACGTAAACTCTGTTCGCACAACAGCTTCTTCTAAATCCAATTCTCTTCTGTAATTTTCTACATTCTCTATTCCATAATAATGGTATCGAAAACTTCCAAGAGGCATATAAGACTCATTATATTGCCCTAGCATCTTCCTTTCGATCAGATTCTGTGCCTCAAAATAATGTTCTTGTGCGCATTGTTTTTTTACATCTTCCAATACATGTTTGGCAATTTTCTGCTCCATTCTTCTTCCGGTTCCTGACCATAATGTATCCAGATTCAATGACATACATTCTTCTGGCACTCCACCATACACAACTGCCCCAAGACTCCCATTTCCAACTGGCAATGCATCACAAAAAAGAGGATGCAGGGGCTTCATACCATAATGTTGTATTCATTTCTTTTCTCGCTTTTCTCTCTATTCTTTGACTGCTCCTGATGTCACTCCATTTACAATATATTTCTGTGCAAATACAAAAATTAAAATTGTCGGTATCGAAATCAATACCAACGCCGCATTGTATCGTCCAAGGCTCTGCGCGCTCATTCCATAAGCGCCTTTAAAGGCATTTACTGCAACTGTCGTTGTGTATGCCTGATCCCTTTGTAAGAAACATCAGCGGGAATAAAAAATCCTGAAATGACCACATTAACTGCAATACTACCAGATTGATCACAGCTGGTTTTGCCAAAGGCAAATAAATTTTAAAATAGGTCTGTACAATATTCGCTCCATCCACATTTGCCGATTCCATCAATTCCCCCGGCAAGCCATCAAAAAAGTTCTTCATCATAAGGACTCCAAACGGGATCGTAATCAGACATTCTGATAAAATAACCGCTAAGTGTGTGTTATACAAATGCGCTGTCTTATATATGTAAAACAACGGAATAATCAAAATTGGACCTGATATTGCAAGACACATGACTACCATGCTATAAATCCATTTTCCTCCTGTAAACTCAATTTTAGAAAAAGGCAAAGCCTGCAAAGGAACAAATCAGCACCAGCAGCAGCGACGCACCTACTGCATTGATTGCAGAATTCATAAAATACCGGTAAAAAGGGACTCCGTTGATCTTATTGGTCAAGACATATACATAGTTCTGAATTCCATTTACTTTTAACGAATCTTTCACCAGAGAATAAATAGGAATCATCCGATCAGTGTCATCAAAACTAAAAATACGACCATTCCTCTCCTGCTTCCTTTTGAGATCGAAAACAGATCTTTATCCTGCATTTTTTCCTGTTTCTTTTTCATCGTTGATTCCTCCTATCCATTCTTTTCTGTAAGTCTCAGCTGAATAAAAGGAAATCAAAAATGCCACGATCAGAACGACAATTGCCGCTGCGCATACCAACCCAATATTCGAACCTGCTGATCTCGTTGCACGATAAATATAAGTTCCTATAATTTCCGTTTTTCCTCCCGGACCCCATCCGTCATCAGGAACACTCTTTCCATCTCACGGAATCCCCCCGAGAAGCATGGATAAGATAATTGTTTTATGTGTATTTTTTAACATCGGATAAATCACCAGAAACAACTGATGCCGTGTCTTTGCTCCGTCCATGGTTGCAGCCTCTAATACACTGTCACTGATCGTTGTCAGATCTGCGGTATAATACATAATCGGAATTCCAATCAAAAAAACAGAGACAGAACACACCGAAAAAATAGCAAGTCTGGGATCCGCCAGCCATCTCTGTGCCAGTACATCCAATCCAACGCCTCGCAACAGCTGATTGATAATTCCATTCTTATATTCCAGCATGGAGCTAAATACTGCTGCCATCAAGGCAATCGGAAGCATGGACGGAATAAAGAACAATGCATAAAAAAAAACGCTTGCCTTTCATCTTGAAATTTAAAACGATTGCAATGAAAAATCCAAATGTCAATCCACAAAAAATATTCGCCGCTGATAAAATAAAGGTATTCAGCAAAGAACGCCAAAATTTCAAATCTGTCAAAACCGTCTTATAATTAGCAAGTCCGGTAAACTCTGTATGCCTGAAGGTAATCGTAACGTCACGAAAACTGTTTACGCTCAAAAAAAAAAAAAACTATATCCAAGCAGCCCGATAAATATCACTATCAAGGGCAGGAGAAATAAAAACCCCGCCCTGTTATTTCTTTTCTGGCTCTTCTTGTTTAATTTGTTTAATTCTGCCATTTTTCCTGCCCTCTAATCATGATTTCTAATATTTTCCGCTGGTCCACTCTTTCTGACAAGTTTTCAATGCCTCGTCTACCGTCTTCGTACCATTGATATAACTTTGCACTTCTGCCCCTTCGATATCTGAATATCCGGAAACATTATTTCTGTCCGCTGTTCCGTTGTTGATTAACTCTACAACGGTATCCCACCCTTGCTTTGCTGTATCTGAGGCAAACAGGCTTTCATCTACTGAAAATTCTTTTTTTTTTTGCCGAAGTCCCTGTCAGCTGTTTTCCAAAAATATCTGCACCTTCTCCAAGTGTCAAATATGCCACAAATTTTGCAGCTGCTTCTTTTTCTCTGAATAGTCTACAATTCAATTCAGAATCAATATAAGATCGACAGATGCTGTTCCATCCTTCTCCACAATCGGCAATGCCATCGCACCAACATCTTCAAGTTCAATTCCATTCTTTTTCTCTCAACTGTTTTTGAAAGAAGTGGAGATTCCCACGATCCCATATAATACACAAGCGCATTTCCATTGGTAAACTCTTCCGTTGCACTTGCATAATCTAAATCTAATGTATCTTTTTGTAAAAATACCTTCATCAAAAGAATTTTTTAAATCCTTCAAATGCCATTTTATATTCTTTACTGTCTACATCTGCTCCGTCATATCTCCACTGATTATAGTAATCTCCCTGCTGTCCCAATACAGTAAGCATCATTTCATCCATCACCCACGCGTCTTTTTCCTGCAAATACCCCTGCATATTTATCCGGATATTTTCTTTTAACTTTTCTGCAGCCACTTTATATTCTTCGATTGTTTTTGGAACATCGCATCCCAACTCTTTTAAAAGTGCCGCATTATAATATCCAATCATGGAGCCTGAATTTGTCAGCACAAGCATTTTGTATCCCCACTTGTCAAATGATTTCCCTGCTCCAGACATTTTTCTGAATACAGTTCTTTCCAATCCTCTCCTGCAGCCTCTGGCATTAATTCATCCAAATTAGCCAGATAATCCTGTACTTCTTCTGCAAATGCCGATGGCTGAACCCCCAATTACATCAATATCCTCTTCTGTGCTTAAAGCTAACGGCACTTTTCCTGAAATGCCTTGCTCTCCATCACAGTCATGTTAATTTTAATATCGGGATTTTCTTTTTCAAACGCTTTCACCGTCTCTTCGATCGATGCTGTGCTTGGAAACCATGTCCAATAATTTAAAGTCACCTGTTCCCCTTCTTTACTGTCAGACTCCTTTGATGTACCACATCCACTCAACAGTCCTACGGTCATAATCGCTGCCAATACAACACTCATTACTTTTTTTCTTTTCATGCTATTTTCTCCTCTTTTCTTCCTAAAATGAACCGAGTTCATTTTTGTTGTAAAATATATAGAGTCTTACAACTCTTATTTTACAACAGCATCATTAAGTTGGCTTAAATATAGCATATGATTTTTCACTGTCAATTCATTTTATACTCTTTGTATAAATCATAGATTTTTTTTCTTTTTTTTTTTTGTGCATATTTTCTATTCCGAAATAGAAAAAAGACAGATTATCTTGATTGAGCATCTGTCTTCACTCTCACACTCTATTTTCTTTCTGCGTCTTTATTTTCTCAACTCTTTTTTTAACTGTCTCATCAGAAGAGGGATTTCAAAAAGAAGCATCAATGATCCACCCGATCAGATTCGCCCACGCAAGGCTTACAAATCCAAAGTGGAATACCAGAAACATCACAATGACTGCCAACACACGTCCTGCCATATTCATAAAAGTACTGTACAGTGTCACCTTCAGATCTCCCATGCCACGGAAAATCCCTGAATCCCATTCGTTATCGCCGGAAGAATATACATCCAGGAAACCAGATGCAGATAAGACCTTCCCAGCGCCACCACCTGTGCATCTTCCTAAGAGGTAAACAATCCCATAATCTTCTCTGCACCAAAAATACATCAGAACCAGCAAAAATCAGACCATATACCAGTTCAATCCCGATTCCACTCTGAAATCCCCCTGCGGTTCTTTCTTTTTGCCTGCCCCTTATTCTGGGCAATAAAAGTCGTCATGGCATGCCCGATGTTCTGCTGAGGAATATACGCAAAAATCATCCACGCGGTTTACTGCCGTAAATGCTGCCATTACACTGACTCCCTGGGTGTTGACCACTGCCTGAATG
>VOFI01003598.1_pt1 | contig 45348 bp, 86 predicted proteins | sample 5384131 | NCBI WGS metagenome assembly VOFI01 (sample SAMN12384728, study PRJNA508395) | human gut metagenome | isolation source: healthy gut H | host: Homo sapiens
CTCAGATATTCTCCATTTTTGCATTGAACGTGAGAATATAAAAATACATAATATTTCTGACTTAGCAATTTTTCTCTTTTTCCGCATTCTCATCTTCCTCACATTCACATTCTAAATTTCAAACTGTGTCTGTAAAAGAGTTATCTCCAGTAACAAAAGAATTTGATCCTTCCCCACCCGCTGTATCAAAAGAAAATTGTATTTACAGGCGAACTATCTATATCAAGAGCAGAAGCTATGCAACAAGCTATTGATGTCGGAGCTATTATTGGGACTTCGGTTTCTACAAAAACTGATTTCCTAGTCGTTGGACAACAAGACTCCGAACTTGTTGGCGTAGATGGGAAAAGTTCAAAGGAAGAGAAAGCCCAAGAGCTGATCTCATCCGGGAAAGGGAAAATTCAGATCCTCAACGAAGCAGAATTCCCTGTCTATGCTAAATTATAAGCAGGAGGAAGTAAATAATGAGCAACCAGACTATTCTGGTAGGGTTTGAGTCACCTGAATACCAGGAAACCAGCTTCCTAGATTCTATCCTCTCTACCCTGCAATCAGTTATAGCCGCCCGTGGTGGAGAGCCAACACACCTTTTCTACAAATCAACGGCAGCTGCATCTGGTCCTTCCAGCGGTTATACCGCCGTCTATCTGCATACCTTTACAGTATTCCGTCTGCATATTCGTGGAAAAACAGCACTACATCATGCTTCCTCTTGTTTTTTTCTGACCTGATCCGGAACATTTTCCCACGAAACAGATGAAATCCGAGGGGAAATACATCCGTATTCTAATTGATCCGGAACACCCGGTGGAATTCTACACCGACTTTTTGGTCCAAATCACTGGAGAGGCCATGAACCGCTACCCCAAGGAATGGGACTGCTGCTCTCGATACATGGAGTGCAGCGACGCAAAAAGCATGTGTTCATCCGGACAAAGAATTTGCACTTGGGTGTGGTTATCGGAAAATTTTGAATTCTGGCCGTATTTTCTATGGGAAAAATCGTAACGTCGATTAAAAATAAGAAAGAAGTCCTCACCATGACCGAAACAGACCTGGCCGCCGCGCTCCGCCATTGTATCGATGACTGCGGTTGCTCCTGGCCCACCGCCTGTCAGATCCTCAGCCGGATGGCCGGACGGGCCTATACCCTGGCAGAGCTGCGGGACCTGTACCGGCGCACGCATGACCAAATCCGCAATCGCTTGCGGATTTGCCTATAAAAGCTAAAATCCTTTCTCACGTTGAAATAAGGAGACTTTTCCATGTCCATCCATCTTCCTGACGCGCTGCTCCCCCCAGCTGACCGCTCTGGCGCGGGACGCGGATGTTTCCAGGCTCGTCCTCTTCGGCTCCCGGGCCCGGGGAGACGACCGGGAACGCAGTGACATCGACCTGGCCGTCTTTGGGCTGGATGCTGCCCAGGCCGGCCGGCTGCGCCTGGCACTGGAGGAGCTGCCCACCCTTCTGAATTTGACCTGGTCTGTGTTGACGCAAATACCTCCCCCAAACTGTTGGACAACATTGAACGGGAAGGAGTGACCCTGTATGCTTCAGAAATGTGAAAACTTCTGCCGCGCCGTTGTCCGGCTCTCCGAGGCCCTGGCGGAGTATGCGGGGACCCGGGCTCCACTGTCAGATCCGGGACGGCGTGATCCAGCGCTTTGAGTTTACCTTCGAGCTGGCCTGAAGTCCCTGCGGGAGTACATGGAGGACCAGGGCGCCGCCATGGACGCTGTGTTCTCCAAGCAGGTTTTTCAAAGCCGCCTATGCCGCCGGCCTGATCCACAACGAGCAGGTCTGGCTGGATATGCTGGCCTCCCGGAATGTCACCTCCCAACGTCTATGACGATACACAGGCCGCCCAGGTCGTCAGTGCCATACGGGACCGGTATATCTCCCCGTTCACTGAACTGGCACAGTTCTATCAGGCTGATTAAGCCTCCCTGCCGCCCCTCCTTGGGGCGGCATCTCAAACCCGGCGCGCTCGAACATTCGTTTCTCTTTCGACACAGGAGGGCGCTATGGATCACCGTACTGTCATGGATCTGGCCGGCACAGATGCGGCCGCCTATATCCGCAAAGCCGCCTGGAGGAGGGGCATGGACACCCAAGAGGTCCTGTCCAAGCACCAGAGGCCCCTCGTGGTACGCCGCCGCCCACCAGATCCACCTCATTGAGATCTACCCGGAGGTGGTCATGGAGAATCCCTCTATGCCCGGCCCCAGATGCTCCGGCTCCTCCAGGACGTGGAGTGAAGGCCGCTATGACGCCGTGCTGTGCATGGATCTGGACCGGCTCTCTCGCGGCCGGATGAAGGACCAGGGGAGCATCCTGGACACCTTTCGGGAATCAGACACGCTGATCATCACACCTGAAAAAGGTCTATGACCTGTCAGACGACATCGACGAGGAATACGCCGAGCTGAAGACCTTTATGAGCCGCCGGGAGTACAAGATCATCAACAAGCGGCTCCAGCGCGGCCTGCGCCAGTCCATTCAGGCGGGGTGCTACGTGGCCAACGCCCCTATGGCTACCGGAAAACGGTCATCGACCGCAAGCCAACCCTGAGATCTACGAGCCGGAGGCGAGATTCGTCCAGATGATGTTCAGCCTCTACGCCCAGGGGTTCGGCTGCACCTCCGTGGCCCGCCAGGTCAACGCGCTGGGCGCCAAACCCCACCGCTCTGCCGAATTTAACCGCAGCAGCGTCAATATGATCCTCCGAAACCCCACCTACATCGGCAAGATCGTGTGGGACCAGAAGAAGCACATCCGAAAGGGAGCCCGCGGAAATCCCAAGCATATCACCATCTACCAGCCCCCGGAGAAGTGGACCATCACCGACGGCCTGCATCCCGCCATCGTGGACGCGGGAGCTGTTCGACCGGGTCCAGGCGATCATGGCGGGCCGCTACATCCCCTCCAAGCGGGCCGGCACAGTAAAGAGCCCGCTGGCCGGACTGGTCAAGTGCGCCAACTGCGGCATGAACATGCAGCGCATGGTCATGAAGCGGTACCCCTATCTGCTCTGCACCCGCCCCTGGCTGCTGTGCCAGCACAAAAATTCGAGCTGGTGGAAAAGCGGGTCCTGGACTCCCTCCAGGATTCGCTGGATCAGCTTTCCGTGCGCAAGCCCGCCTCCGGTGTGCAGGATACCTCCCCCCTGGAGCTCTCCTGCTGGCCGTCCAGAAGGAGCTGGCCGGCGCCAACCGCCAGAAAAACCGTCTCTATGAGCTGCTGGAGCTGGGGGAGTATGACATCCCCACCTTCCGGGAGCGGATGGAGGCGGTCAAGGGGAAGATCGCCGCTCTGGAGCGCAAGGAGGCGGGACCCGCCGCACCATCGACCACGCCAAAACCTGACCCCCAGGCCCTGGCAGCGGATCAGAGCCGTCCTGGATGCCTACGGGAGCACCAATGCCCGCGCAAAAATCCGTGATCGATCAGGTGTGGACCCAAAGCCAAAAAAGACAAAGCCCTGATTTTGACATCCAGCTGGATCTAAATCTGAGCAAAGTCGCTTGATCCCTGGGATTTTCATAATATATAAAGCGCCATAAGATCAGCGACACCTGCGGGTCGCAGGAGGTCATGACCGGGCCCTGTCGGTCAAGGCCGGGGTTCCGAGCTGCCTACATCGATGTGGAGCCCGTAGGGTTCAACCGCGGGTTCTATACCGTGGATGTGCGGTATTTTTACCGGATCACCGCTGATGCGTTCATCGGGGCCGCCCGCCCCATCGAGGTATGCGGTCTGGCCGTATTTGACAAGCGGGCCATCCTGTTCGGCAGCGAGGGGGCGCCAAGTCCTTCAGCTCCGACTCCCCAGCGTGTGCAGCTGCCAGGATCTGATGGGCAGCAGTCTCCCCCACCGCACACGTGGAGGCCATTGCCTACAAGAGGCCGTGTCCGGGCCACCGGCGTCAAAAGCCGGTTGACAGATCCCGCTCTCTCCTCTATACTCCCAGATACACCCCTGACATCCCCTGTATCCCGTTCCCGTCCCTGGGCCGCGGGAGAACCGGAGCGTTTTTATCACACGATAATAAAAGGAGGACTCACCCATGGATCAGATGGAGATCCGGCAGCTCGTCGCCCGGCAGAGGGCCTATTTTCAGAGCGGTGCGACCCTGCCGGCCAGGGCGCGCGTTGAGGCCCTCCGCGCCCTGAGGTCCGCAGTGGCTGCCCGGGAGGAGGAGCTGAACGACGCCCTCCGGGCCGACCTGGGCAAGAGCGCCTTTGAGAGCTATATGTGCGAGGTGGGCATGGTCCTCAGTGAGCTGACCTATATGATCCGCCGCACCCCCGCCTTCGCCGCTGACCGCCGGGTCAGGACCCCCTGGCCCAGTTCGCCGCCCGGAGCTATGTCAAGCCCTCCCCTACGGCACCGTCCTCATCATGAGCCCGTGGAACTACCCCCTGCTCCTCACCCTGGACCCCCCTGATCGATGCCCTGGCCGCCGGAAACACTGCGGTGGTCAAGCCCAGCGCATACTCCCCCGCCACCAGCCGGGTCATCGCCCGGCTCCTGGCGGAGTGCTTTCCCCGGAGCATGTCTCGGTGGTCACCGGAGGCAGGCAGGAGAACGCCTGCCTGCTGGGGCAGAAGTTCGACTATATCTTCTTCACAGGCAGCCAGGCAGTGGGCCGGGAGGTCCTGCTCCCACGCCGCTCAGTACCTCACGCCGGTCACCCTGGAGCTGGGAGGAAAGAGCCCCTGCATCGTGGACGAGACTGCGGATCTGAAGCTGACCGCCCGGCGCATCGTCTTTGGAAAATACCTCAACTGCGGCCAGACCTGCGTGGCCCCCGACTATCTCCTCTGCCAGGAGAGTGTCAAGGACGCCCTGCTGGAGGAGATCGTCCGGCAGATCACTGTCCAGTTCGGCCCCGCCCCCTGGACAGCCCCAGCTACGGGAAGATCGTCAACCAGAAGCACTTCCAGCGCCTGCTGGGGCTGATCCAGCCGGAGAAGGTGGTGTGCGGCGGCACCTGGCAGGAGGAGGCCCTGCGCATCGCCCCCACGGTGATGGACGCCGTCACCTGGGAGGACCCGGTCATGGGGAGGAGATCTTCGGCCCCATCCTCCCCGTCCTCACCTTCTCCCACATCCCGGAGGTGCTGGAGCTGCTGAAGGACCGGCCCAAGCCCCTGGCCCTCTACCTGTTCTCCAGGAACAAAGGGCACATTCGCGCCGTGACAGAGCGCTGCTCCTTCGGCGGGGGCTGCGTCAACGACGTGGTCATCCACCTGGCCACCAGCGCCATGGGCTTCGGCGGGGGTGGGCGAGAGCGGGATGGGGGCCTACCACGGCAGGGTGGGCTTCGAGACCTTCTCCCACCGCAAGAGCATCGTGGACAAAAAGACCTGGATGGACCTGCCCATGCGCTACCAGCCCTATCTGCCCCTCCACGAGAAGCTGATCCGCCGCTTCCTCCGCTGATCCCTCCGCCCCTCCGCCCTGACGGCCCGGAGGGGCTTTTTGCCCCGCCAGGGATATCTCCTCCGCCGCCTCCATACACATGACTGGGGTGATCGATATGCTGCACTATACCTTTTTCCACAGGACCAAAAGACGCTGGAGCGGCTGCTGTCCCAGCTGATCGCCGCCAGACTCCCTCGCCCCGCCCCGGAAGGAGGACAGGAGATGAGGATGGTGGGGTACGGCCGGGTCAGCACCGACCACGAGGAACAGCGGGACAGCCTGGAGCACCAGCAGGCCTTTTTCCAGGACTTCGCCCGGGCCAGGGGCCACACCCTGGTCCGGGTCTATGCCGACCAGGGGATCTCAGGCAAGTGGCTGAAAAAGCGGGACGGCTTCCTCCAAATGCTCCGGGACGCGGAGCGGGGGGAGTTTGAGCTGGTGGTGGTCAAGGACATCTCCCGCTTCGCCCGGAACACCGTGGACTCCCTGGAGAGCATCCGCAGGCTGAAGGCCCTGGGCATCGAGTGCATCTTTGTCAACAACTCCCTCAAGGTGCTGGGGGAATCGGAATTCATCGTCACCATCATGGCGGCCATCGCCCAGGAGGAGAGCGCCAACCTGTCCAAGCGGGTGAAGTTCGGGAAGGACATCACCTCCCGGAAGGGGGGAGGGTGCCCCCCGCATCTACGGCTACGACCGGCTGGACAACTTCACCCTCCGGATCGTCCCGGCGGAGGCGGAGGTGGTGCGGGAGATCTTCCGCCTCTACCTCCAGGGCCTGGGCTGCCGGAAGATCGCCCAGGCTCTGGAGGAGCGGGGGGCGTCCACCAAACTGGGGGCCAGCTGGAACAGCCGCGGGGTGCGCCGCGTCCTGGAAAATCCCATCTACTGCGGTCATTATGTCAACCATAAATACACCGTGAGCGACTTCCTCTCCGGCCAGATCCAGCGTCTCCCTCCGGACATGCACTACCACCACGACAGGCCGGAGTGGGCCATCGTCTCCCCTGACACCTTTCAGGAGGCGGCCCGGCTGATGGAGCAGCGTCGGCGGAAGTCCGGCTCCGCCCCTCCCACCCGATACAGCGGCCGCTACCCCTCTCCACCCTCATCCGCTGCCAGAGCTGCGGCCGCGCCTTCACCCGCCGCCGGGTGGCCTACCCCCTCCGGGCGGCAGTATGTCTACTGGCACTGCCCCATCCACAGCGAGTACGCTGGCAGCCGCTGCGGCAACGGCACCATCCTCCCGGAGGATGGGCTGCTGGACCAGCCCGGGCCTGGCTGGCCGCCCAGATCTCCTCCCCCGCCGCGCTGGCGGAGGCGGTACGCCTCCGGCTGGACGCCCGCCCCTCCCGGCCTGCGGAGGACCCTGCCGCCGCTCTCCGGCGCCGTCTGGACCAGCTGGAGGGCCAGCGTGCCCGCTATCTGAGCTCTACGCCGGCGATCTGCTCTCCATGGAGGAACTGCGCCGGCGGCTGCGGCTCCTGGCGGAGCGGGAGCGCCCGCCTCCGGGAGGATCTGGACCGGCTGACGCGGGACCCGCCCCGGGATCTGGAGGCGGAGATCATGGAGCAGGTCCGCCGCGTCCTCTCCCTGGAGGACATCACCAACGGGGAGCTGCGGCAGCTGATTGACCGCATCACGGTGAGCGAAAAGGGGATGTGTCCATCTACCCCGCCCGGCCGGCGGAGGAGCCTCCCGCCGCCCCAGGTGCTTTTGTAGGCAATGGCTGAGGCCGTGGACCCCATCATCCTGAGCATGAAGCTGGTGGATGTGTGCGAGTGCCGCCCCTGCGACTGTTCCCTCACCGAGATCCCCCAGGCCATCCTGGACTGCTTCGGGGACTCCCTCACCCAGGGCGGCGACGTACACCGCCTGTACGTCACCCTGGGCCAGTTCTCCATCATCCGCCTGGAGCGGGACACCCAGCTGCTCATGCCGGTCTACGACTACTGCCTGCCGGATAAGGAGTGCGACTGCGGCAGCGACTGCAGCCAGGAGGACCCCTGCGAGGTCTTCCGGCAGGTCAAGTTCCCCGTGGACGAATTCTTCCCGCCCAACAGCAGCTGCAGCCGCAACTGCTCCCGCAGCTGCTGACCCCCAAAACCTCCCCTCCTGCCGGAGGGGAGGTTTTTCTTGCAGTCCCTCCCAAATTGTGCTATGGTAGCTCCAGTCTATTTGATGCAGGAAAGAGGAGATCCTGATGAGAAGATCAGACAGAGCCCGGGACCGGAGCTTTGCCTTTGACGTGATCGACCGCTGCGGGCACGGCGTCGCCGCCCTCTCCACCGGCGGAGAGGGCCCCTACTGCATCCCCCCTCTCTCTGGTGCGGGTGGGGGACGACCTGTTTTTCCACTGCGCCCTGGAGGGCCGCAAGCTGGACCTGCTTCGCCGGGACCCCAGGGTGTGCGTCACCTTTGTGGCCGCCGACCAGCCCGCCTACCTCCCGGAGAGCAACATGTACACCACCTTCTTCCAGGGCGCCGTGGTCACCGGCACCGCCTTTGAGGTCACAGACCCCGGCCAGAAGACCGCTGCCCTGCGGGCCCTGTGTGAAAAGATGACCCCCGGACATATGGAGGGCTTTTAGGAGGCCGTCCGCCGCAGCCTGCCGTCCACCGCCGTCTGGGGCATCCATATGGAGGAGGTCACAGGCAAGGAGAAGGCGCGGAAGCGGTAAAGATCCCGGAAGCCTCAAAGCCTCGGCGCCCCGATGATTCCGGAGCGCCGAGGCTTTTCTCACATCAGTGGGGCGAAGATGCGCAGGACGCTGCGATAGAGCTGGACCAGGATGTTCAGGTGCCTGGCCCGACGCAGGCTGATGGCCTCGCACTGCTCCAGGGTCTTCTCAAAGTCCGCCTTGATGTCCGCGATGCAGGGGGCATCACACAGCCAGACACCGTCCTCAAAGTGGAGGAACAGGCTGCGGTAGTCCAGGTTCACGGTGCCCACCGTGGCATACCGCCCGTCCACCACAAAGTTTTTGGCGTGGATGAAGCCGGGGGTGTACTCATAGATGTTCACCCCCGCCTCCAGCAGAGGGGGATAGTGGGCGCGGGTCACCTCGAACACATAGCGCTTGTCCGGGATATGGCGGGGTGATGATGCGCACATCTACTCCGGACTTGGCCGCGTTGCACAGGGCGGTGTTGGTGGCCACGTCGATGACCAGATAGGGGCGTGGTGATATAGATGTATTTCCGGGCCCGGGAGATCATGTTCAGGTAGACCGCCTGCCCCCCTGTCTCGCGGTCCAGGGGCGTATCCGTGTAGGGCTGGACCCAGCCGGAGCCGGGGAGCCGGGGGCATGGACTCGGGCCGGAACAGGTCGAAGTCCTCCTCCCAGCCGGAGCAGTAGTCCCACATGGTCAGGAACATGACGGTCATGGACCACACCGCCTCCCCCGCAGGAGGATGGCGCTGTCCTTCCAGTGGCCGAACCGCACCCGGCGGTTGATATACTCGTCCGCCAGGTTCATCCCCCCGGTGAAGCCCACCTTCCCATCGATGATGCACAGCTTCCGGTGGTCCCGGTTGTTCATCCGCAGGGTCAGCACCGGGACCAGCCGGTTGAACACCCGGCACTGGATGCCCCGGGCCGCCATCTGGTCATTATAAGTGCGGGGCAGGGTGAACATGCAGCCGAAGTCGTCATAGATCAGCCGCACCTCCACCCCGGCGGCGGCCTTCCGCTCCAGGATGTCCAGGATGGCGTTCCAGCACTCCCCCCCTCCTGGAGGATGAAATACTCCAGGAAGATGTAACGCTCCGCCTTCTCCAGCTCCTCCAGCATCCGCACGAAAGCCAGGTCGCCCACCGGGAAATACTCGGTCCGGGTGTTGGTGTAGGCGGGGCAGGAGGCGTACCGCTCCAGATAGCGGATCTGGCCCACCGCGTCCTCATCCAAATGGGTCAGCCTGTCCGCCTTGAAATCCCCCCGCAGCACCTCGTTGCTGCGCTCCTGCAATGCCCTTCATCTTCCGGCGGGTCCGCTCAGAGATCCGGTTGCCGCCCAGCAATAGGTAGAGGATGCCCCCGAACACCGGGAACGGCAGGATCACCACCAGCCAGGCGATCTTATAGCCCGGCTCGCTGCGGTCACTGACGATCCACACCGTAGCCAGGAAGCTGACGAAGATGCAGAACCAATAGAAGTAGTCAAAATGGGCGGTAAATTCGTTGACCATCACGAACAGCACCGCGACCTGGGCCACCAGGGCCAGCCCCCGCCAGCACGGAGCGGTGGAAGAGGATATATTTGATTTTTCTCCATTTCATGTTGGAAGCGCCTCCTGCCCCGTCTCTTTCTCTCCGGGAGGTGGGTCACTGGACCACCACATTCTCCTCCCCCAGCCGCTCTCTCAGGTCGGCCAGCAGGGAGGGGTGTATCATACAGTATCCCTTGGACCGCTTCCGGATATCCTGGTAATACAGCACCACCGGCTGCTCCCCGGGAAAAAGGAGAGGGCCAGCTTCACCTTTCGGGTCCTGGGATCGTCCAGGCCGGGCAGGCGGATGAAGAGCTTCCGCTCCCCCCGCCTCCCGCCGCTCCTCCGCCTCGGGTGTGTCCAGGGGCGGATCTCGTCCGCCATCAGCTGGGGCTCCTTTCGTCCCGGACGGAGATCCTGCCGCTGGCCAGGATGGCCTGGTTCTCCCGGATGTATCCGCCGCTCTGGTCCAGGGCGCGGGCAAAGACCAGCAGCTCCATCCCCTCCAGGCTGACATAGGCCATCAAGGTATTGTTCCGGGTGGTCCTGGTTTTATATGTGGAGATCACGCCAGCCACCTTCACCATCTGGCCGTCCCGGTAGACGGTGGGACCGTCCTCCCGGGCGAAGTCGCTCAGAATGGAGCCGATGGTCACCGCCCCCCTGCGGCGGGCCGCCTCCCGATAGGCGTCCATGGGGTGGCCGGTGAGGTAGAGGCCGGTGACCTCCTTCTCCATGGTCATCAGCTGCTGGGGGGGTGTACTCAGGGATATTGGCCAGGTGGAGAGCCGGCAGGGGCCGCCTGCTCCGCCTCCCCGCCCCCCATTCCGAACAGGTCCAGCTGGCCCTCCACGTTCCGCTTGCGGCTGGCGGCGATGCCGTCCAGCACCTGGCCGAAGACCTCCATCAGCTGGGAGCGCTTACAGCCCATGCGGTCAAAGGCGCCGGACTTGATAAGGCTCTCCAGCACCCGCCGGTTCAGGTCATGGTCGAACATGCGGTCGCAGAAGTCCATAAAAGTCTGTAAAGGGTCCACCCTTGCTCCGCTCTTCCAGCAGGCTGTTGATGACGCTCCGGCCCACCTTCAGGGCCACCAGGCCGAAGCGGATGCCCCCCTCGGAGACGGTGAAGTCCGCCTCCGACTCGTTGATGTCCGGGGGCAGCAGGCTGATGTGCCACTCCTTGCACTCGGCGATATACTCCGCCACCTTCTCGCTGGAGTCCAGCACGGAGGTGAGCAGGGCGGCCATATACTCCTTGGTGTAGTGGCACTTGAACCAGGCCGTCTGGTAGCACACAATGGCGTAGGCCACCGCGTGGGCCTTGTTGAAGGCGTAATTGGCAAAGTCGTAGATCTCGTCGTAGATGCTCTGGGCCACCGCCTCGGGGATGCCGTTGGCGATGCAGCCGGCAATGCTCCGCCCGGCGTCGCCGTAGACGAAGGCCTCCCGCTCCCGCTCGATGTCCTTGACCTTCTTCTTGCTCATGGCCCGGCGCACCATGTCCGCCTGGCCCAGCGTGTAGCCGCCAGCTGCGGAAGATCTCGATGACCTGCTCCTGATACACGATGCAGCCGTAGGTGACCGAGAGGATGGGCTCCAGAGCTGGGGTGCTTGTAGGTGACCTTCTCCGGGTTGTGCTTGCAGGCGATGAAGCGGGGAATGGACTCCATGGGGCCGGGACGGTAGAGCGCGATGATGGCGGTGATATCCTCGATGCTCTGGGGCTTGAGGCCCACGCAGACGCCGGTCATGCCCGCCGACTCCATCTGGAACACGCCCGAAGTCCTGCCCTCGGAGAGCATCTGGAAGGTGGCCGGGTCATCCTCCGGGATCTGGCTGGTGTGGAAGTCCGGGTGGCTGCGCCGGACCAGCCGGGCCGCGTCGTCCAGGACCGTCAGGTTGCGCAGGCCCAGGAAGTCCATTTTCAGAGGCCCAGCTCCTCCAGGGTGGTCATGACGTACTGCGTGACCACCGACTCGTCGTTCTTGGCCAGGGGGACATAATCGCTCACCGGCGGCGGGTGATGACCACGCCGGCGGCGTGTGTGGAGGCGTGGCGGGGCATGCCTTCAATGGCCCGGGCGGTGTCGATGAGCTTGCGCACCTGAGGGATCGCCGTCGTAAGAATCCTTCAGCTGCTTGGACAGCTTCAGGGCCTCGTCCAGGGTGATATGGAGTGCCACCCGGCCCGCTGGGCATCTGCTTTGCGATCACATCCACGTCGGCGTAGGGTATGTTCAGCACCCGGCCCACGTCCCGGACGGCGCCCCGGGCGGCCATGGTACCGAAGGTGACGATCTGGGCCACGTGGTCCGCACCGTACTTATCCTGGCCACATACTCGATGACCTCCTGCCGCCGCCGGATGCAGAAGTCGATGTCAATATCCGGCATGGTGACCCGCTCGGGGTTCAGGAACCGCTCGAAGTAGAGGGAGTATTTCATGGGGTCCACGTCGGTGATGGCCATGCAGTAGGACACCATAGAGCCCGCCGCCGAGCCGCGGCCCGGGCCTACGGGGATGCCCCGCCCCTTGGCATATCCGATGAAGTCGGACACAATGAGGAAGTAATCCACAAAGCCCATCTTCCGGATCATACCCATCTCATATTCCAGCTGCTTCCGGTACTCCGCCGGGGCTGGCCGGGGGTAGCGGCGCGCGAAGCCCTCCTCGCACAGCTTCTGGAAGTAGGCGTCCCCGTCGGTGTAGCCCTCGGGCAGCTTGAACTCGGGCAGGTGGTGGACGCCGAACTGGAAGTCCATATTGCACAGCTCCGCGATTTTGACCGTGTTCTCCACCGCCTCCGGGTAGTCGGGGAACAGAGCGGCCATCTCCTCGGTGGATTTGACATACAGCTCGCTGGTCTCCATCCGCAGGCGGTTGGGATCGTCCACCGTCTTGCCCATCTGGATGCACATGAGGGTGTCCTGCATCTCCGCGTCCTCTTTCCGCAGATAGTGGGCGTCGTTGGTGGCCACCAGGGGGATGCCCGTCTCCTCGTGCAGCCGAATCAGCCCCCTCGTTCACCTGCGCTGGACCGGGATGCCGTGGTCCTGGAGCTCCAGGTAGTAGCCGTCCGCTCCAAACAGCTCCCGCATCTCCAGTGCCACCTTCTTTCGCCTTCTCGTAGTCCCCTGCCGCCAGCAGCTTGGGCACCTCTCCGCCCAGGCAGGCGGAGCAGGCGATCAGGCCGCCGCAGTGCTCCCGCAGCAGGTCCAGGTCGATGCGGGGCTTGATGTAAAAGCCCTCCAAGAACGCCTGAGAGACCATGTAGGAGAGATTGCGGTAGCCCTCCTCATTCCGGCACAGCAGGACCAGGTGGTGGAAGGAGGAGTCGAACTCGTGGACCTTCTGGAACCGGGTCCGGCCCCTTGGGGCCACATAGACCTCACAGCCGATGATGGGCTTGACCCCCGCCTCCTTGCAGGCCTTGTAGAAGTCCACCACCCCGTACATGACCCCGTGGTCTGTGATAGCCACCGCGTCCTGTCCGATCTCCCGGACCCGCTCCACCAGCGGACAAAGGCCATAAGCCCCTCCTTCTTCTCCGGAAAAGACGCAAACAAATTTGGAGCAGGACCTCTTGCTGCCTCTTTTCTCTGTCGGTCAGGTCTGTTCTTCTCAAATCCTATACAGCAGGGCGGCCCCACGGAGACGCCGGTCGGGGCCGCCCCGCGGCACACATCACAAAGAGTCTCTATTTCCGAAGGACCTTCTCCAGCGGCTTTCCTTTGCCAGCTCGTCGATCAGCTTGTCCAAATACCGGATCTTCCGCATCAGTGGGTCCTCGATCTCCTCCACCCGGACGCCGCAGACGGTCCCTGTGATCTTCCCGCAGCTGGGGTTCATCCGGGGCGCTTCCCGGAAAAAAGGTCCCATAGTCTATGTCCAGGCTGAGCTGCCGCTCCAGGCCGCCCGGTCGTATCCGGTCAGCCAGCAGATGACCTCATCCACCTCCTGCCGGGTGCGGCCCTTCCGGCTTTGGCCGTCAGCAGCGGATATATCTTCGACAGCTTCATGGAGAATACTTTTTCCTGTTCCATATCATCCCTCCGCCGCCTTTTTTCAAGGGTCTCCCCTGCCAGATGGCATATCGTCCAAAGGCCTCCATTTATTCCCCGCGGCTCCTCCGCTTTGCTATCATGCCCGCTGTGATCTGACACAGCCGGGTAAACAGGTATCCCAGGGCCGCGCCGATAAAGTTCAGGATGGAGTCGTCCACATCTGCCGCGCCGGTGGCGGTCACCCACTGGATGTACCCACGCCGCAGGACACCAGCGCGGCCAGGGGCAGAAAGGTCCAGAAGTGGCGCATAGGCCGGAACATCACCGGCATCAGCACCCCCAGCGGCACCAAAAATCACCACATTGCCCAGCAGATTGGTCACGCTGACAAAGCTGCCCGTCCGCCGGTAGTAGATGATATAGTTTCGGATGGTGTGGAAGGGCTCCAGATTCACAGCCCCATAGCCCCGGCCATAGAACAGCCTGCCGAAAAAACAGCCCCCCGGTCCAGGTGGAACAGCCCGCCGAAAAACAGCAGCACCGACAGGATGCACAGGTAGGTAGAGCAGCAGGACCCACAGGGCCCCGTGCGGTAACGCCGCCGCTGCCCCCTCTCCACCCCCGCAGCTTCCTCCAGCTCCGCCAGAGTGTCCTCCGGGTGCTCCAGCCGCATGGTTCACGGGCCGTCTCCGCAGCTTGTCCGGCAGGCCCTCCAGCTGCCCGGACTGCTCCAGGCTCCGGATCGCCTCCAGCTGGACCTGGGCCGCCTCCACCGCCTTGTCCAGGTTGGCCGCGTCACAGTTCACCCGCCGGTTCACGCTGCCCCGCAGGTTCTTCTCCAGCTTGGCGTTCATGATCTCCATGGCGGCCAGGGGCGCGCCGATGGCGGTAAGGAAGTCCTCGATGCGCTCACTCTGCTTGAAATAGGCGATATAGTTGGCCTTCCGGGTGGCCTCCTTGGGGGAAGCCCGCCTCCCGCATCAGGGCGGGCACCTCCCGGCTCACGTTGTAGTGGGAGGTGGACAGCTCCAGGTGATAGGCCTTGGCCGGGGTCGGTGACCGACCCCCCCGCCAGGAAGGCCCCCCGGAAGAAGGCCGCCCGGCAGCAGGGCTCCTCCAGCCCAGACTGCCCGCATCCATCCCGAAGGTCCTGATGGAGGGCGGCCAGCTTGGCCGGGTCCTGATGGAAAAATCACCCGCTTGCCCTCCCCCTCCCGGAAGCCGGTCGAAGGACAGGCGGAACGCCTTGCGGAACAGGGTAGGGAGCCGCTGGGCAAAGGCCTCGTGCTCCGTAACGATGCGTATTTCCCGCCCGGAGAAGGTGTTGCAGTAGAGCAGAACTCCGTATGCCTCCGCCTGGGCGCAGCATTTCCGGTTCAGCGCCGTCCGGCACAGCTCCCCCTTGGTACCTCTCCTGCAAAGGACATGGTCTCACTCCTCAATGATGTACCGCTGTTCGCCCCGGAAGATGCGCACCGCCCGCCGGCGGTACACGTCCAGCACCGCCGCCGCCAGCTTGTCCGGGTCATGCCGGGCAAAGTTGCCTCCCTCCGAGGCCACCGGCCGCTCCACCAGCTCCAGGCCCATGGCCCGGATGCGCTCCCGGTCCACGATGGGGCGGCGTCCTTCTTCCCGGTACTTCTCCACCAGGCCGGGACGCACCGGCGCCGAGTTGGCCAGGCACAGGTCCACCAGCCCCGGCGCCCCGTGGGACAGCAGGGCGTCCACATGGTCGGCGGCGGTGTACCCCTCTGTCTCCCCCTCCTGGGTCATGATATTGCACACATAGATCTTCAGCGCCTCGGAGCGGCAGATGGCCTCCACCACCCCCCTCCACCAGCAGGTTGGGGATGATGCTGGTATACAGGCTCCCGGGCCCCATCAGGATCAGGTCCGCCTCCCGAATGGCCTGGAGGGCGCCGCCGGGAGGGGCTTTGGGGCCGCTCACGGGAGCAGTGCCACATGGGCGATGCGGCAGTCCTGCTCCTTTCTTGAAGGCGCTGATCTTGGACTCCCCCAGCACCGTGGTGCCGTTCTCGAAGGTGGCCTCCAGCTGCACGTCCGCGCTGGTCACCGGGATGACTCGGCCCGTGATCGCCAGCACCTGGCTCATCTGAGCCACCGCCTCCTCAAAGGAGCCGGTCACCCCGTTGAGGGCGGCCAGGATCAGGTTGCCGAAGGACTGTCCGGCCAGGGAGCCCTCCTGAAAGCGGTAGGTGAGCAGCCGCTCCATGATCGGCTCCACGTTGGCCAGTGCCTCCATGCAGTGGCGGATGTCCCCGGGAGGGGGCATGCCGATGTCCCGGCGCAGCACGCCGGAGCCGCCCCCGTCGTCGGCCACAGTGACCACCGCCGTCAGGTTTTTGGTGTATTTTTTTCAGCCCCCGCAGCATGGTGGACAGCCCTGTCCCCCCGCCGATGGCGGATGATCTTGGGGCCGCGCTCCCACTGGTGCAGATTTGGAATGGTGTCCGGCATAGCGGGACCTCCCTTCAAGTTTGCTCTGTCCGCTCCTTACGTCCTGCCCAGGTCCCGGTGGCTCTCCGTCACCGGGTAGCCCCCTGCCCCGGATATAGGCCGCCAGCGCATGGGCAATGGCCACCGAGCGGTGCTGCCCGCCGGTGCAGCCCACCGCCACCACCAGTGCCGTCTTCCCCTCCTCCACATATTTGGGGAGGAGAAAGCCCACCAGGTCCTGAAGCTTTTCCAGGGACTCCCCGGCCGCTCCGCCGGAAAACACGTAGTCCCTACCCCGTCGTCCAGGCCGGTGCGGGGGCGCAGCTCCTGAACATAGTAGGGGTTGGGCAGGAAGCGCACGTCAAACACCAGATCCGCCTCCAGAGGCAGGCCGTACTTGAAGCCGAAGGAGGTGACGCTCACTGTCATAGCCCCCTCCTGGCTCCCCCCCGTCCGAAGAGTCGGAGCAGCTCGCCCCGCAGCTTGGCGGTGGACAGGTCGGAGGTGTCCACCACGAACTCCGCCCGCTCCCGCAGGGGGGCCAGCATCCGCCGCTCCAGGGCGATGGCTCGCCTCCAGCGAGTCGCACTCCTCCGCCAGTGGATGGCTGCGCCGCGTCTCCTTATAGCGCTGGATGATGACCTCGTCCGTGGCCTCCATAAACAGGATGCGGTAGGGGCACTTCATCCCCTTCAGCGCCTCCAGGGACTGGAACAGGGCGCTGAAATTGGTGCCGGAGCGCACGTCTGTGACCAGCACCACCCGGTCATACTCCCCGTTGCCCCCCATCCCCAGCTCGGCGAACTTAGGGATCAGGGGGGCGGGCAGATTATCTACGCAGAAAAAGCCCATGTCCTCCAAAAAGGAGGCCGCCTTGCTCTTCCCGGCCCCGGAGAGGCCGGAGATGATGATAAATTCCATGGCTGTACACCTCTTATCTCTCTCTGCCGTCCGCCCCGGACAGCTCCCGGCAGATCAGCGCCCGGGACAGGTACATGGCCCTCAGCCGCCGCTCCAGCAGGGTGTGGCGGGCGGTGCCCCGCGGAAATTTCTTCCGGGCCGCCTCACACTTATGGATGATGGACTGGACGGCCGTCAGCGCCTCGTCCAGCTCCTCTCTCGTATATCCGTCCATCTTACCCCAGCACCCGGATCTCCAGCTCCAGCTCCACGCCGGTCTGGCGCAGCACCTCCTGCCGCACCTGGTCCGCCAGCTCCAGGACATCGGCGCAGGTGGCGCCCGCCCCGGTTGATGACAAAGCCCGCGTGCTTCTCCGACACCTGGGCGCCGCCCACCGTCAGTCCCTTCAGGCCGCACTGGTCGATGAGGGCGGCGGCGAAGTGCCCCTGGGGGCGCTTGAAGGTGGAGCCGGCGCTGGGATATTCCAGAGGCTGCTTCTCTCTCCGCCGCTGGGCAAAGTCTGCCATCCGCCCGGCGATCTCCTCCCGGTTTCCCTCCGGCAGGGCGAATACCGCCCGGCAGATCAGCAGGTCCCCCTCTGAAAACCGGCTGTGCCGGTAGCTCAGGCCGCAGTCGGCCCCGGAGAGCAGCCGCTGGGTCCCGTCCCGTTCCAGCGCGGTGACCTGGAGGAGCACCTGGGCGGTCTCCCCGCCGTAGGCCCCGGCGTTCATCGTCACCCCGCCGCCCACGCTCCCCGGGATGCCCTGGGCGAACTCCAGGCCGGTGAGGCCCTGATCCAGCGCGGCCTTGGAGAGCCGGGACAGCAGCGCGGCCCCTCCCGCCTCCAGCCGCCCCTTCTCCCCCGGCCGTTCCGGGAGGGCCCGTATTTCCTCCAGCGCCCCGGCCGGCTTGACCACAAAGCCCTCATATCCCCGGTCCGCCACCAGCAGATTGGAGCCGTTCCCCAGGAAAAATGGCGGGATCTCCAGCGTCCAGGCCGCCTGAAGGGTCTCCCGGGCCTCCTCCTCCGTCCTGGGCAGGGCCATCAGTCGGGCCGGGCCGCCGATGCGGAAGGAGGTGTGTCGGGCCATAGGCTCCTCTTCCCGCAGCTCCAGCCCGGGACAGCGTCGGGTCAGCTCTGTGCGCAGCAGTTCAAAACGATCCATAGGGTCCTCCGTCCAATCAGAATGAGGTCGCGCGGAGACTTATTTTATTATTATAGCAAATCTCTCCGGAAAATAGAATACCCCAAAACATCTGTTCTTTTGGTCAGAAGCGCCAGCGGGAGATCCGCAGGGCTGAACGGGGACCCTGACCCGCCTCTGCACGGGTGTGCCGCAGCTTCCACGCCCCCATGCATGGCCCGATGTCCCCATCAGGCCGCACACATCGGCCATCAGCACAGGTGTATGGGACCGCCCTTCCGTTTTTTTCCCGTTTTCTCTTGCAATCCTCTGTCTGCTGTGTTACCCTACGGGTGGAGTATGATTTTCATCTCCCATCTGATCTAAAAAGGAGGAAAGGTAAGTGGACGCTTTACGGCCGAAGTCTCAAATCGGACAGCGACAGTTCTCTCCCGGGCCCCCTTGCCTTTTCTCCGGCATAGGGAGCTCTGCACAGCGCCCCCTGCCGCCTGGCTTCCGCACAGGCGGAGGTCTGTTATGCGCCCCGCCGGGGCCCTTCCGCTGTGCTATGCGCCCGCTGAGAATGTCGCCGCACAGGTCTTTCCCGTCTCCGGGGGGCCGGTGCGGCTTTGTCTGTCCCATTGGAGGCTTCCTGACAAAAAGGAGGTTGCCAATGCAGAACAAGAAATGTTTGGAGCGCTGCCTGGAGCTGATCCGGGACAAGCGCTACCGTGAGCTCTCTGCCATTCTGGCGGAGCAGAACCCGGTGGATCTGGCCGATCTTCTGGAGGGCCTGCCCCAGGAACAGGGCGCGCTGGCCTTCCGCACGCTGCCCAAGGAGCAGGCGGCGGAGGTCTTTTCCAATCTCCCCCCTGACACCCAGCAGATGATCGTCGTCTCCCTCCCCGGGGAGCTGGCCGGCATCCTGGAGGAGCTGGCCATGGACGACGCGGTGGATCTGCTGGAGGAGCTGCCCGCCAATGTGGTCAAGCGATCCTGAAGAACGCCACACCCGAGATGCGCAGGCCTCATCAACCAGTTCCTCAAGTATCCCGAGCATTCCGCCGGCAGCATTATGACAGCGGAATTCATCGACCTGAAAGGGACCATGACCGCGGCCAGGAGGCCATCCGCCGGATCCATGGCCCCATCGGAGAAGCCGTATCTGAAAACGGGCGTGTTTTCCCTGGCAAGGCACCGCATCGTATGGCTGCTGGTGCTGATGATCTCCGGCATGATCACAGGCGGTATCCTGGGTCGGTATGAGGCGGCCATTGCCGCGATGCCGCTGCTCGTCACGTTTATTCCCATGCTTACGGATACCGGCGGCAACGCGGGCAGGGCCTTTCCCATGGGGGACTCCTTTGCTCACCAGGCCGTGGAGGGCATCCTGGCGCATGGTGGTGACGATCTGGTACACCTCTGTCTCGTCGTCCTCCTCCAGGTAGACCGTCACCCGGTCGTACAATCCCACCGTGTCCGCCCGGAATGGTCCGCGATGACCACGGCGGTCTTGATCATGTGCTCCAGATAGCGGATGCGGCTCTCGTTGCGGTTCTTGTCCTGCTTGGCCGCCTTGTACTCGAAGTTTTCGCTCAAATCCCCGTGAGCCCTGGCCTCCTTCACCGCCTCCAGCAGTTTGGGCCGCAGCTGGACCCTGCGGTAGTCCAGCTCCTCCCGCATCAGCTGGAGGTCCTTCTGCGTCAGTTCGTTGTGCATGGCGCTTCTCCTCTCCGCCCCGTCCCGGGGCCTTTTTTTTGGCCCTATTGTACCAGACCCCGGCCCGGTTGGCAACGGCCTGCACCAGCTCTCTTTGCTCTCGTGTGTGCGCATGTGATCTTTACAGCATATAGGCATTGTCTTATAGGGGGAGTGTGGTATGATGATAGATTGAAAGCCTGAGACGGAGGGGACCCTATGATCGACTACTTCCACCTGAATATGGACGCTGAACAGCTGCTGAATCTGTCCAGCCTGGGGCTGGCCCACCTGGGGGACGGGGTGTATGAGCTGATGGTGCGCTCCTGGCTCTGTCTCCACGGCAAGGCCACCGCCCGCAACCTGCACCGGGCCACAGTGGGCTATGTGGGCCGCGCCGGCCCAGGCCCGGCGGGCAGAGCGCATCCTCCCCCTGCTCACCCAGGAGGAGGCGGATGTCTTCCGCCGGGGCCGAAACACCGCCCCCACTCCGTCCCCAAGGGGGCCAGCCGTGGGGAGTATCAGACCGCCACCGCCCTGGAGGCCCTGTTCGGCTGGCTCTATCTCCAGGGACGGACTGACCGGCTCAACCAGCTCTTTCTCCACCATGATGGAGGGGGGGGAGCTGTGACCCGCCCAACCTGTGACATAAATGAGGTGATCCCATGCCTTTGGACGCGCTGTGCCTGAGCGGAGTGGTCCATGAACTGCAGAACGCCCTCTCCGGGGCAAAAATCGACAAGATCTATCAGCCCGGCCGGGACGAGGTGGTCCTGGCCCTGCGCACCCCCGCAGGCAATGTGAGGCTGCTGCTCTCCGCCAACCCCAGCCACCCCCGGGCCCATCTCACCCAGATTTCCCGGGAGAACCCGGACAAGCCCCCCATGTTCTGCATGCTGCTGCGCAAGCACCTGTCCGGCGCCCGCCTGCTGGAGCTGGTCCAGCCACCCATGGAGCGGGTGGTGGACCTGCGGCTGGAGGCGCTGAACGAGCTGGGCGACCGGGTGGAGCGCAGGCTGGTGCTGGAGGCCATCGGACGCCGCTCCAACCTGATCCTGCTGGACGAGGAGGGGCGGATCCTGGACTGCCTGCGGCGGGTGGACAGCGACATGTCCGCCCGGCGGCAGGTGCTGCCCGGCCTGTTCTACCGCCTCCCCCCCGCCCAGGAGAAGCTGGCCCCCTCCTCCCTGGACCGCGCCGCCCTGGAGTCCGCCCTGGCCGCCGCACCGGAGGAGAGCCAGGCGGACAAGTGGCTGCTGGACACCTTCGGCGGCCTCTCCCCCCTCATCTGCCGTGAGCTGGCTTTCCGGGCGGGGGGAGCCACCGACGCGCGGCTGCATCAGATGGGGGAAGGGGGCCGGTCTCGGCTGCTGGATGAGCTGGAAGGGCTCCTGCGTTCTGTGCAGGAAAATAGCTTTTTACACCTGTCATGCTGGAAAAGGAGGGGCATGCCCCTCCGACTTTACCTTTCAGCCCATCAGCCAGTACGGCCCGCCGTCTCCTGCGTCCCTTCCCCTCCTTCTCCGCCCTTCTGGACCGCTTTTACGAGCAGCGGGAGAACCAGGAGCGGGTGCACCAGCGGGGCCAGGACCTGATCCGCTCCGTGACCAACGCCCGGGACCGCGCCGCCCGCAAGATCGGCCTTCAGGAGCAGGAGCTGGCCGCCACCCGGGACCGGGAGCGGCTGCGCCAGTTCGGGGACATCATCACCTCCAATCTCCATGCCATGGAGAAGCGGGGGATGTCCCGGCTGACGGCAGCCGACTTCTATGACCCGGAGTGCCCTCAGATCCACATCCCCTGGACCCCCTCCTCACCCCTCAGCAGAACGCCGCCAAGTACTATAAGGAGTACAACAAGGCAAAAACAGCGGAAAGTATTTTAACTTTACAGCTAGAGAAAGGCCGGCGGGACCTGGACTACCTGAACAGCGTGCTGGAGGCCATCGCTCTGGCGGAGGGAGAGCGGGACCTCCAGGAGATCCGCCAGGAACTCACCGACACCGGATATCTCCGCCGCCCCTCCAAAGCCAGAGACCGGGGCAAGCGGGTGGCCTCGAAGCCCATGGAGTTCCGCTCCTCCTCCGGCCTGCGTATCTCCGTGGGCAAAAACAACACCCAGAACGACCTGCTCACTACCAAGCAGGCTTTCAAGAGCGACCTTTGGTTCCATACCCAGAAGATACACGGCTCCCATGTCATCCTGTGGACCGAGGGGAGGCAGCCCGACCTGACCAGCATTCAGGAGGCTGCCCAGCTGGCCGCCTGGTTCTCCCAGGGCCGGGCGAGCGGCAAAGTGGCGGTAGACTATACCCCGGTAAAATATGTGAAAAAGCCGGGGGGTGCCCGGCCCGGCATGGTGGTCTACACCACCTATGAGACCGCCTATGTCGCCCCAGATGGGGAGCTGGCCCGGCGGCTGCGGGTAAAATAGAGATCCCTTTAATCAGAGGGAGCGTCCCGCCGGGCGTTCCCCCTCCCCCATCTGTGGGCCGGGGCATCCAGAGAGGGCTTCCACCCTGGAACACAAATTTTGATCGGGTGTGAAAAAGGGGGATGCGCCCAGGGACAGTTCTGAGACAAAATAATTTCAAATCAGCCATGCGCTTGGGACGACCGGCTGCGGTCCATACCAGACCGTTTATGCTTTTCCCCTTGAAAAATAGAGACAAGCAGATCGTCCCCTTTCTGAGAAAGCAGGAGAAAACAAAATGAATTCCCACAGCGATCACACATTGCATTTTGAAGCGGTAAACAGCAGGAACCGAGCGGAGGTCGAACATCTGGAGGTCTTTGCGGACCAGTCCGGCTTCATTGAAAGCGTGACACAGTGCCTTCAGGAGGCCGACAAATTGGAGTTGTGGAGGCCCGTCGGCATTTATGACCTCGGTATGCTGATCGGTTTTGCCATGTACGGTTATTTTCCGGAACCTGCCCCGGGGCAGGTGTGGCTGGACCGGCTGCTGATCGATAAAAAGTATCAGGGCAAAGGGTACGGAAAGCGGGTCGTGCTTGCCCTGCTTGACAGGCTCCGAACAGAATATTCCTGTGATACCATATATCTCAGTGTGTATGAGACCAACTCCCCACGCGATCCATCTCTATCAGCAGATCGGTTTTCACTTCAATGGAGAGTACGATACCAACGGGGAGCATGTCATGGTATATGCTTTTTAACCTATTGTGCCGTCCGCGTTATAATACAGGGCCGTATCCCTCAGTGTACAGAGCATCAAACAGCGATCGGCACCGGTTATCAGTCTATTGGCCGGAGAAATAGCGGGCCGGGCAGCCAACAAATGGCTGTCCGGCCCGCTTATCCTTCTTTTCTCTCAGGTCCAGGAGGACTCTTCGGTCTCGGACCGCTTGGCCCGGGACATCAGTTCTGTGACCACGGCGTGGACATCCCGCCCCTCGTAGAGCACCTCGTAGGCGGCCTGGGCGATGGGCATCTCGATGCCCACCTTCTGGGCCAGGGTGCGGGCGGTGACAGCGGCGTAGTAGCCCTCCACCACGGCGCCGATCTCCTTCACCGCCTCTTTGGGCTCCACCCCTTTGCCGATGAGGATGCCGCACCGGCGGTTCCGGGAGTGCATGGAACAGCAGGTGACGATCAGGTCCCCCACGCCGGCCAGCCCGGCAAAAGGTCTCCTGTTTTCCTCCCAGAGCCACTCCCAGGCGGGCCATCTCCGCCAGCCCCCGGGTCATCAGCAGGGCCTTGGTGTTGTCCCCCGCAGCCCATGCCGTCGCAGCAGCCGGCGCAGAGGGCGATGATGTTCTTCAGGGCGGCGCACAGCTCGGTGCCCACCTTGTCGGTGCTGGTGTAGACCCGGAAGCGGGGGTTCATAAACAGGTCCTGCACCTGCCGGGCCAGCTCCAGGTCCTCGCTGGCCGCCACCACGCCGGTTGGGACATGGCGGCCCACCTCCTCGGCGTGGGAGGGGCCGGAGAGCACCACCACGGGGCAGTGGCCCTGGAGCTCCTCCTCAATGACCTGGCTGAGGCGGAGGGAGGTGTCCTTCTCGATGCCCTTGGACACGGAGATCACGATGGTCCCCGGGTCGGCCAGCTGCTTCAGCTTGGCGGCAGTGGCGCGGACCGCAAAGGACGGGGTGGCCATCACCACGGCGCCGCAGCCCTTCACCGCCCCATATCGGTGGTCAGGCCCATTGTCTCCGGGCAGCGGCACCCCTTCAGCATGGGGTTCTCCGGGTCTCCCGCAGCACCCGGGACTCCTCCTCGGTGTAGGACCACAGGGTCACCTCATGTCCGTTTTCCAGCAGCAGCAGCGCCAGGGCCGTCCCCCAGCCTCCGCTGCCAAGGACTGTGATTTTCATGGTAATACCTCCCAAGATATGTTGTAGGGGCGGCCTGTGACCGCCCGTTGTTCAATTTTCTTGGCTGTTCGGGCGGCCGCAGGCCCTACGGGTCGTCATTGCTTCTTGTGCAGAGAAAACTTGTTCTCTGTCCCGGTCAGCAGACGGTGGATGTTGCCCCGGTGCATGTAGACCACCAGGCCGCCCAAGAGCAGGCCCAGCAGGGTGATGATCCAGTCCTGATAGACGAACCAGGTGGCCACCGGAAAGCTGGCTCCGGCCCACACCGATCCCAGGGGAGACGTATCGGGTGAGAATGGCAAGGATCAGGAATCCCCCCACACAACCAGGGCGATGCGCCAGTCGATCATGATGGCGATGGTGCCGCCGGACAGGATGCCCTTTCCCCCCCCCTTGAAGTGGAACATACAGGGGAACATGTGGCCCTGCAGGCCGAACAGGCCCGCCCAGTACTTGGCAAAGACCAGAACAATGGCCTCTTGGCTCCAGAAGCCGCCGTCCCAATATCGGGCCATCAGGATGCCCGCCCACACTGGCGGCCACCGCCTTGAGCACATCACACAAAATAACCACCAGGGTAAGCGGCCCGCCGAATGTACGGTAGAAATTGGTCAGTCCCGCATTGCCAGAGCCATGGCTTCGCACATCATCCCGCAGGATGTACTTGGAGACGATGACCGCTCCGTTGGAGCAGCCCAGCAGGAGGCCGCGGCCGCCACCAGAAGCAAGGGCAGACCCATGTCATAAAAGATCCAGGGGGAGATGTCCCCCAAGTCATGCCCAGCATTGTCTCACCCTCCTTCTCGCCCTTCTGCCGGACGGTGAGGCGCACCGGGGTGCCCTCCAGGCCGAAGGTGGAGCGGATCTGATTTTCCAGATAGCGCTGATAGGAGAAGTGGAACAGCCGGGCGTCGTTGCAGAAGCAGACGAAGTGGGGGGGCTTAATGCCAACCTGGGTCATATAGTAGATCTTCAGGCGGCGGCCCTTGTCCGTGGGGGCTGCACCCGGGCGGTGGCATCGGCCAGCACCGAGTTGAGCATCCCGGTGGAGATGCGGGTGGCTGCCTGGTCATTCACATAGTTGATCAGCTCGGGAAGAGCCGGTCCACCCGCTGGCCCGTCAAGGCGGAAATAAAGACAATAGGGGCATAGGTCATATAAGACAGGTCCCGCATGACGTCCTGGCGCATCTTGTCCATGGTCTTGCCGTCCTTCTCGATGGCGTCCCACTTGTTGACCACAATAATGCACGCCTTACCCGCCTCGTGGGCCAATCCGGCCACCTTGGTATCCTGCTCAGTGACTCCCTCCTGGGCGTCGATCATGATCAGGCACACATCGCTGCGCTCGATGGCCATGGTGGAGCGCAGGACGGAGAACTTCTCGATCCGGTCGTCCACCTTGGACTTCTTCCGCATCCCGGCGGTGTCGATGAACAGGTATTTGCCCCTGCCTCGTTCTCGAAGGGACTGTCCACCGCGTCCCGGGTGGTGCCCCGCCACATCGCTGACGATGACCCGCTCCTGCCCCAGGATGCGGTTGACCAGGGAGGACTTGCCCACATTGGGCTTGCCGATGATGGCCACCTTGATGACATCGTCCTCCTCGTCCTCCTCCTCCTCGGGGGAAGTACTGGAAGCAGGCGTCCAGCAGGTCGCCGGTGCCGTGGCCGTGGACGGCGGAGACGGCGATGGGATCCCCCAGACCCAGGTTGTAGAACTCGTAGATGTCCGGGTTCTCCCGGCCCGCCTGGTCCGCCTTGTTCACCGCCAGCACCACCGGCTTCCGGGCCCGGAGGAGCATGTTGGCCACCTCCTGGTCGGCTGCGGTCATGCCGGTCTTGACGTCACAGACAAAGACCACCACCGTAGCGGTCTGGATCGCGATCTCCGCCTGCTCCCGCATGAAGGAGAGGATCTGGTCGTCAGTGCCCGGCTCGATGCCGCCGGTGTCCACGATGTCGAACACCCGGTTTCGCCACTCGCACAGTGGGCGTAGATGCGGTCCCGGGTGACGCCGGGGGTGTCCTCCACGATGGACAGCCGCTGGCCGCACAGCTTATTGAACAGCATGGACTTGCCCACATTGGGGCGCCCCACGATGGCGACTAAGGGCTTCATACATATCACCTCTTGATGAGTTAGGAATTAGGAATGAGGAATTAGGAGTTAGAGGATAGGAGATAGGGGCGGCCTGCGCCGGAGTCTGCGCGCCCCAGGCGCGCCATAATTCCTACCTCCTAATTCCTCATTCCTAATTCCCTCTCAGGGGTTGTATTGATAATATTCCGTCTCCTCCCGGGGGGAGTGTCGGGGGAGGCCGGACGAGATGCCGCAAATGGCGTCCAGCAGCTCATAGCCGTCCTGCTCCACGGGGATCACGGGGACACCCAGTGCCCGCTCCACATCGTCCAGGGATACGTCATCCAAAAAGACCCGCTCCCCGTGGCGGAGCATATTGGCGGGGATGAGCAGACGCTCCCCCAGCTTCTTCCCCCGCAGCTGAGCGATCAGGTCGCCCCCGTGACCAGTCCGGCCACCACGATGGTCTCCCCGAAGAAGTCGTTGCGGATGGGGTACACCGTCTCCTCTATTTTACCACATTTTTTCCGCGCCAGCTCTACCAATTCCGTTAAAAACGGGGCGGCGGACACGCCTGTGGCAATGGAGAAGGGGACGGTCCTCTCCATCTCCTCCGCCTCCATCAGGTCCAGGCCCCGGCGGAATTCCTGGCGCAGCAGGCGGAGCATCCCCACCCCGTTGTCCAGCTGGGTGAACTCCTCGTAGTAGTCCTCCTCCGGCAGGGGGCCGCCCGGCCAGCAGGTAGAACTCGTCAGAGCACCAGACCAGGGCTGTGCCGTGGGCGTCGCGGTGGGCCGCCGCAAAGGCCTCCACCTGGTCCACCACCGCCCCCGCTTCCTCCCGGGTATAGGGCCGCAGGGGGATAGAGGCCCTCCCGGTACTTGGTCACCCCCACCGGCACCACCGACACGCTGTGGACGGCGGGGAACATCTCCGCCAGGTCCCTCAGGGTCCGGTCCAGGGCGGGTCCGTCATTGATCCCGGGGCAGGATACGATCTGGCAGTTCATGGTGATGTGGTTCCGGGCAAAGCGGCGCATGATCTCGATGCTCTCCCCGGCCCGCCGGTTTTTCAGCATCTCCACCCGCAGCGACTGGTCGGTGGTGTGGACGGACACATTGATGGGGGAGATGCGCAGATCGATGATCCGCTGGACCTCCCGCTGGGAGAGGTTGGTCAGGGTGAGGTAATTGCCCATCAGAAAGGACAGCCGGGCGTCGTCATCCTTGAAATAGAGGCTCTCCCGCATCCCCGGGGGCATCTGGTCCACAAAGCAGAAGATGCAGTTGTTGGCGCAGGAGCGGGCCCGGTCCATGAGATAGGTCTCAAACTCCAGGCCCAGGTCCTCCCCCTCCTCCTTGCGGACCCGCAGGGTGCGGCTGGCTCCATCCGGGGCCTGGAGGGTAAGCGTCAGACGGGCGTCATAGGAATAGAACTTGTAGTCCAGCACATCCAGGATCTGCTTCCCGTTGATCTCCACCAGGGTCTCTCCCGCCTGGACGCCGGCTTTGGCCGCCGGGCTCCGGGGCTCCACCCGGCGGATCATGGTCTTGCTCACAGCGCTCCCCTCCTCCTCTCAAAAAGGCGTTCTTTATATTATATCGTATCCCTGCCCCTCTTTTCAAGGAAAAATCCGTTTTTTCTCGGATCTCGCCGGACATTTTTTGAGGGCGCCGCCGGGTATCCGGCGCCATCGGCCACCGGACACCTTATCTTTTCCATACCCGTCCCCGCCGGGCAACACGTTTCCACTCTATTCTGCTCTCTCGCCGGGTATCCGGGGCACAAAAAGGATGCCTCTCCCCCGCCCTTAGTTCCACCGCTCCGGCAGAACGCCCTCTCCCCGGCCTCCGGGGAAAAAGCACCCTTTCCGCCCCGGAGTTTACAGGATGTGAAAATTATGATATGATGTTCTATGATTTTCCCTTTTCTTTCTCAAATCCGCGGCTCCGGCCGCCCTGGAGGCACCTGCGACATGCTGGACGACAAGCTCAAAGCCCTGTGGACCCGGATCTCCCCCCCGCAGAAGGCGGCCTTTTTCGGCTGTCTTCTGTCGGGCTATCTGGTCCACCTCTACGTCTTTACCAACATCATCCCCAACTCCGACGGTCTCAGCCGCGTGTTCGACCCCCAGCAGATGACCGTATCCGGCCGGTGGTTTCTCCACTTCGCCTCCCTATTTCAACGGCTTCACCCAGATGCCGGCGGTCATCGGCCTCTTCTCCGTGCTCTTCCTCGCCCTGGCCGCCGCCCTGGCCGTCTCTCTGCTGGGCATCCGCAGCCGTGCCCCTCCGCCCTGTCCGGGGCGCTGATGGCCGCCTTTCCCGCCGTGGGCTACACCTTGCTCTATCTGTTCACCGCCTCCGCCTACTGCTTCGCCATTTTTTTTGGCGGTCCTCTCCGTCTCCCTGGCCAGAAGGGGCCGGTGGCACTGGCTGGCAGGCTGTCTGCTCCTGGCCTGCTCCATGGGCACCTATCAGGCCTATGTGACGGTGGCCATCGGCCTGTCCCTGCTGGTCATTTTCCGGGAGACCCTGGACCCGTCCGCCTCCTTCTCCGCCACCCCTGCGCCTGGGGGTGCGGCTGATGCTGTTCCTGGCTGCGGGGGCCGTCCTCTACTACGGCATCCTGCTGGTCTTTCTTCAGGTGAAGGACCTGGAGCTGCTGTCCTATCTGGGGATGGATGCCGCCAGCTCCGGCTATCCCTTCTCCCGCCTCCCGGGCTGCTGCTGGACACCTACAAGCAGGTGGCGGCTTTCTTCTTCCTGCCCGGTTCCGCCAACACCTTCACCTCCGGCTGGATGGCCGTGCTGGATCTGGCCGCGCTGGCGCTGGGCGGGGGGCTGCTTCCTGCTGTGCATGGGGCAGGAGGGGCTCTGGCGGGCACGCTGGCGCCCCCTGGGCGGGCTGGCCATGCTGGCTCTGCTCCCTCTGGGCATCAACTTCGGCCAGATCCTCAGCCCCTGGTCCGCCCCCACCCCCCTGATGAAATACGCCTTTGTGCTGGTCTATCTGGCGGTGGTGCTGCTGGCTGACCGGGCCCTCCCCCGCCGCCGGTGCCGGCGCCTCCGTGCTCCGCCGCCGTGCGGCCCCCTGCGCCGCCCTGTGGCTGGTCCTGCTGCTGCTGTTCTCCCTGAACACCAACAACCGGCTCTACACCGCCTCCGCCCAAGCCCACCGCGCCACCCTCAGCTATGCCACCCGCCTGCTCTCCCGCATCGAGAGCTGCCCCGGCTACACCCACGGGATGCCGGTCTATCTCATCGGCTCTTTCCCCACCGACCGGGTCCACAACAGCGTGGAGGGCTTTGCCCAGGTGGACCATTACAGCGTCCCCACGGACACCGTGGCTCCCCTGAACAAGCACATCTACTACTACCTCCGGGACTGGCTGAACCTCCCCATCGAGGAGCCCGCCGAGGCCGACCTTATGGCCATGGCGGGCGGCCGGAATTCGCCGCCATGCCCCGCTACCCCGACGACGGCAGCGTCCAGATCATCGACGGCTGCCTGGTCGTGAAGGTGCAGGAGGAATACACCCCAAAATCCGACTTTGAGATCGCCTATGAGAACAGGAGATGAACTGTCCCATGCCCAATTCTGCTCCCACTGACTCCGGACTGCTCTCCGTGGTCCTCCCCGCCTTCAACGAGGAGGAGATGGCTCCCCGGGCAGCTGATGTCATCTCCGCCCTGCTGGAGCAGGCCCAGATCCCCCCATGAGCTGATCTTTGTGGACGACGGCTCCCGGGACAGGACCTGGGCGCGCATCCAGGAGAAGAGCCGCGCCCTGCCCCAGGTCCGGGGGGTGCGCTTCTCCCGCAACTTCGGCAAGGAGGCTGCCATTTTTGCCGGCCTGGCCCAGGCCCGTGGGGCTTGCTGTGTGGTGCTGGACTGCGACCTCCAGCACCCGCCGGAAAAGATTGTGGAGATGTACCGCCTGTGGCAGCAGGGCTACCAGGTGGTGGAAGGGGTCAAGGTGACCCGGGGCAAGGAGAGCCCCCTGCACACCCTGGCGGTCCGGTGTTTCTACCGGGCCATGAGCGGGAGCACCGGGCTGGACATGTCCCGGGCCTCCGACTTCAAGCTGCTGGACCGGCGGGCGGTGGATGTGTTGCTGGCCATGCGGGAGAAAAACGCCTTCTTCCGGGCCCTGTCCTCCTGGATCGGCTTTTCCACCGCTCAGGTGGAGTTCCAGGTGCGGGAGCGGGAGGCGGGCCGCTCCAAGTGGTCCCTGCGCAGCCTGTTCCGGTATGCCCTCACCAATCTGGCCGCCTTCTCCCACCGCCCCCTCCAGCTGGTCACCTTTCTGGGGGTGCTGGTGCTGATCGCCTCGGTGGTGCTCAGCGTCCACTCCCTGTGGCAGAAGTTCACCGGGCAGGCCCTGGAGGGCTTCACCACCGTCATCATCCTGATCCTGTTCATCGGCAGCATCCTCATGATCTGTCTGGGCATCATCGGCTACTATATCGCCAAGATCTATGAGGAGGTGAAAGACAGGCCCCGGTATATCCTGTCCGACACCTGCGGGGAGGCGCGCCATGCTGAAAAAGATCTTTGATCCCACCCTCTTCCGCTTTTTGCTGGTGGGGGTGGTCAACACCGCTGTGGGTTATGGGATCATGTTCGGCCTGTACAATCTGGCCGGGCTCCACACCTGGGGGGACCTGGGCTACTGGATCTCCTCCGCCGCCAACTATTTGGTGGGCAGTGTGGTCAGCTTCTTTCTCAACAAGCGCTTCACCTTCCGCAATCAGGAGCAGGGCCCCGGCGTGGTGCTCCGCTTCGCGGTGAACATCACAGTATGCTGGCTGCTGGCCTACGGCCTGGCCAAGCCCGCCATGGGAGCCCTGCTGAGCGGCACTGCCCTCAGCCCCCAGCTTCAGGGCAACCTGACCATGCTGGCGGGCTCCGGGCTGTTCGTCCTGCTCAACTACTTCGGACAGCGCTTTTTCGCCTTCCGCTCCAGGACATGACCCCCGGCATCTGGAACAGGCCGATCACATGTGGCGCGAGGTAGAAAACAGAGGGCACCGCCCGGCCTCCATCCATACTCAGGCGCAGGGACATTGGATGTCCCTGCGCTTTTTTTGTATTGTTAGGCGCGCCTTTGTCCGGCCGGTCAGGCAAACGGAGGGGGAATGAGCATCCTGCCCGCAGATAGCTCCTCCCCAGAGCTCCATCAAAGCACCAGCTCAGCCGGTGCTTTTCATTCATTATATATAATAAGGGGAGGATGTGAGCGTGTTCACATCCTCCCCTTATCTCACTTTTCAATTTTGCGCGTTTGTACAATCACTTATTGTTGTCCTTATTCTTTTTGTTCGTAACGCTGCTCAGGATAGCGCCCACGACGCACAGCCCGATCACTACGATCAGGAAAATCTTTTCAGGTCCCATTGGTCATCCTCCTCCCCTGTAAAGATTCTTAACACTTTTTTGTCGGCCATTTTATTTCTTAACGGTTTCTTGATAAGAATCATAGCAGATTTTTATAAAAAAAGCAACCCTTTTTACGGACATTTATATATTTTTTTTGTGTCCCTCCGCTTCACTTCTCCAAATTATAAAACATTTTCTTTGATTTCACCTAACTTTTATTAATTTTCCCCGAATTTTTATCCCTTTTTGACTGTTTTATTTTTTGTTATTTTCATTAGTTTTTCTCAAGATATCTTGTCATTTTCTTAACACCTGCGCCGCATTCTTTCTCCCAAACGCAGAACGGCCGCCCGGTCCTCTCAGGACCGGGCGGCCTCTCCTCCGGCAGAGGCTGTCCCTGCCAGTCTGTCTGTTGTCACAGCTTGACCTTCACCACGCACTTGCGTACAGGCTCAGGTCCGTCCACCGCGATGGTGGGGGCATGGGCATCCCCGGGAAGAGGACCACAAACTTGTCCCCGCCCAGGGTGATCTCGTCCAGCGGGCCGTGGTAGAACCAGATATCCTGCCCGGGTGGGCCTCCACCTCTTCCTTCATGTCCTCCAGGGCACCGACCCCCATCTTCTCCCGCCCGGAGATCAGAAACTGGATGTCCACATACTTCTTGTGGGCCTCGGGAGTGTCGTTGGCCGGCTTGGACTCGTAGCTCTGCAACAAATAGAACAGATCTTCTCCGTCCACCTCCACCCGGGCGTCCTCCAGCTTGGAGAAATCGGTATCCCTTAGGAGCTCCAGTCCCTTATAGATACCGGGATGGACACCCTGATACGCCTCCATATGCTTCAAACTGTCGTAGATCATAACTTGTCTTCTCCTTTCGTTGTGGTCCCAGCCCAGCGGGCCCCTCAGAGGACTTTGCACCCTTATTATAATCTCCCTCCCTCCCCCTCCGCAAGCGGCAAAAAATCTTCCCTGTCAAAAAAGCTTCCAGGTGGTTCTCGATCAGAAAACGCCAGTCGCAAAACCCTCCTTTTTCTCCCTTTTTTCGCTGGCGTTCCGCCGAAAAAAATTGCCCTCTTGCCTTTTTTTTGAGCAGATTTATATAATAGTATTGCAATAAGGAAGTGTGTTCTCTATTAAAGAAAGGAGGTGGGCGTCATGGATGAATGTTCAGAACCAAAAGTGAAGTCGCTGGCAAAGTCCCTGAAGATCCTCTCCTGCTTCACCATCCAGGAGCCGGTCCTGGGGGTAACGGAGCTGGCGGAGCGGATCGGGGTGACCAAGTCCAACATCCACAACATTCTGTCCACCTTCACTTCCATGGGGTATCTGGACCGGCTGCCCGACGGGCGCTACACCCTGGGTCTGAAGATCCTGGAGTACGCCTTCATCATCAACCAGAACCTGGGCTACCCCAACGCGGTGTATGATATCCTGGTGGACACGGCCGGCAAGACCAATGAGATCGTCTACTTCGGCCTGCCTTACGGGACCAACGTCCTCTACCTCTATGTGGCCCACCCGGCCAACCGGATGGGCGTCCTCCCCTACCGGGACATCCTGGGGAGACCTCCCCTTCTACTGCACTGGGATCGGCAAAGCCATTCTGGCCCACATGCCCGAGGAGGAGTGGCTCGCCCATATCCCCGCGGAGCGCACCCGCTTTCAGCCCAACACCATCACCGACCATGGACGCCATCGTGGAGGAGCTCCGCCGCACCCCGCCGGAGGGGCTACGCCATCGACAACAGCGAGCGGGACCCCAACGTGCGGTGTGTGGGTGTTCCTGTGTACAACTCTGCCGGCAAGCTGGTGGCCGGGGTGAGCACCTCCGGCCCGGCCATCACCATGACGGACGAGAAGCTGATGGAGTGCGCCGGCATCCTGCAAAAATGCGGCCCTGCGCATGCGGGAGCGCATCTACCGCTGAGCCCTCCCCATCGTTCTGTTTTTATGTGTGCCTCCCTCTTCGCCGGAGGATGCCGGCACATATAGAAATAAAGGAAACCAAACGCGACAAATAAAATAAGGAGGATTCCACAATGAAAAATTGGAAAAAACTTCTTGCAACTGGCTTGAGCACCGCCCTCATCCTGGGGACTCTGGCCTCCTGCGGCGGAGGCAACACTTCCAGCCCGGTTGCCAGCAGCGGCGCCGCCGCTTCCGGCAGCGGTTCTGACGCCAGCAGCACTACCACCACCAACTTCCCTGACGGCAAAGCCTGAGCATGATCATCCACGCCTCCTGGAGGTCTGTCTGACACCAACGCCCGCTTTATCGCTCAGATGGTGTCTGATGAGCTGGGCGTTCCCTTCCCCGCCACCAACATGACCGGCGGCTCCGGTGTGGTGGCCATGACCTACGTAAAGGAATCCACCCCCGACGGCTACACCGTGGGCTACCTGCCCTGTGAGTTGGCCATGGTCAAGGCTCAGGGTCTGACCGAGATCATCGAGCCCTCCGCCTTCGACATGATCTATGCCTGCAACATTCAGCCCGCTGCCATCACTGTCAGCGCCGACCCGAGTGGGACAGCATCGAGGACCTGGTCGCCTGGTGCAAAGAGCACCCCGGCGAGCTCCAGGTCGGCACCTCCGGCACCGGTTCTGTGTGGCATATCGCTGCTGATGCCTTCGCCAAGGCCGCCGGCATCGAGATCAACCTGGTGCCCTTGACGGCGCCGCTACCGCCGTCACCAACCTGATGGGCGGCCATGTGCAGATGGTTCCCGTCTCTGAGTCCGAGGTGGCCTCCGGTGTCGCCTCCGGCAAGCTGAAGATCCTGGCTGTCTGTTCCAGCGACCGCAGCGAGTTCAACCCCGACGTCCCCACTCTCCAGGAGCTGGGGTATGATGTGGATGTCACCGCCTGGGGCGGCTTTGGCGTAGCCAAGGGCACTCCCTGACGATGTGAAGGAAGTCCTGTATGCCGCCTTCGAGAAGGCCGTCAACTCCGAGGAGTTCAAGGAGCTGGCCTCTCAGGGGCAGTACTCCCCTGATCATGGACCATGAAGAGTTCGCTGAGTTTTGCGCAGTCCCAGTACGAGTTCTACACCGAGTACTTCACCGACACTGCGCAGTAAACGCTGCTCCAATCTCAGTCGCACGAATCTTGTGATAGGGGCATCGGGCCGGCCTGCTGCGGCCGGCCCGATCGCTTTTTGATTCAAAGGAAAGGGTGAAAACAAACGTGGAGCCGAAAAAGTAAATTCTATTTTCAACTCCGACACGGTCCTGGGCCTGATAGGGTTCCTGATCGGCCTGTGGTGGCTGGTCATGGCCCATGCAGCTGCCCAGCTCTACAGCGGTGGACGGGACGCCCGGTCCCTCAGCTTTCCCCCGTTGGGATCTCTGTCCTGGTCATGGCAGTCTCCGTGATCATCATCGCCATCGGCGCAAAAACAAAATCACATATTTTGATCTCAAATCCATCACCAAGGAGAACGGTATCGCTATTCTGATCTCTCTGGTCTTGTTCGTGGCCTTCCTGGTGGTATGGAACCTCTTCCACTACATTGCGGCCAGCCTGATCCTCTCTCTTGGCCTGGGGCTGCTGTATAAGATGAAGCCGGTCCCCGCTGTGATCCTGGCGGTGGCATATTCTGTGTCCACCTATCTGGTATTCAGCAAGGTCCTCAACGTCATGCTGGATTTCTGAGACGGGAGGAGGACACAATATGGATTTTTCACTGATCAGCAATACTTTTATCACCATCTTTACCACGGATGTCTTTTTCTATTGCATCCTGGGCGTAGTGGCCGGTATGGTCATCGGTACTCTGCCCGGCCTGTCCGCCACCATGGGCATTGCCATTCTGCCTCCCCCTCACCTTCTGGCTGGACCCCGCGCAGGGCATGGCTGTGCTGCTGGGCATCTATAACTCCGCCATTTGGGCCGGCGGCATCTCCGCCATCCTTATCAACACGCCCGGCACCCCCGCCTCCATCGCTCAGACCTTCGACGGCTACTACATGGTCACCAGGGCAAGGTGAAGAAAGCCCTGAATATGAACACCATTTACTCGGTCATCGGCGGCCTGATCGGCACTGTGGTCCTGATCGTCTTTTTCCTTCCCCGTGGCGGAGTTTGCCCTGAAGTTCGGCCCCCGAGATGTTCGCCATGGCCTGTTCGGACTGTCCATGATGATCGGTGTCTCCGGCGGCAGTGTGTTCAAGGGCCTGCTGGCCGGCGCTCTGGGCCTGTTGGTCTCCACCATTGGCATGGACCCTATGACCGGTGCCCTGCGCTTCACCTTTGGCAACATCAACATGCTCAGCGGCATTGAGTTCGTCGTAGTCATGGTGGGCATGTTCGGCGTGGGCGAGGTGCTCTACCAGATCAGTAAGAGCTCCCCCGCCGACAAGGAGGCCCGGAAGAACGCCCAGATCGTGAGCAACACCGCAGAGGCCTTCCCCCACTGCCAAGGAGACCAAGGCCAGCGTGATCCCCACTCTGGTATGCGGTGCCATCTCCGCCGTCATCGGTGCGGTGCCCGGCACTGGCGGTGATATCGCCGCCATCATCTGCTGGCAGCAGACCAAGAACTTCTCAAGCATCCGGAGGAGTTCGGCAAGGGGTGCAGTCAACGGCTTGGCCGTCACCTCCTGCGCCAACAACGCCGTCATCGGCGGAGCCATGACCACTATGATGACCTTGGGCATCCCCGGCGATGGCGTCACCGCTGTGCTCATCGGCTCCCTGATGATGTATGGAATGCAGCCAGGCCCCATGATGTTCGTGGAGAAACCTGAATTTGTTTACAACGTGATGGGCCTGATGGTGGTGGGGCTACATCATGATCCTGATCCTGGGCCTTCTGTCCACCAAGTTCGCCTCCCTGATCCTGAAAGTCCCCCAGAGGTCATCTGGGTCATCGTCGTGGGCTTCTGCATCCTGGGCTCTTACGCGGTGAACAACTCCATGTTCGACGTGTATGTCATGTTCGCAGCCGGCTTTGTGGGCTTCCTGTGCAAGCGCTGTGAGGTGCCGCTGGGTCCCTTCGTGCTGGCCCTGCTGCTGGGCAACCTGTGCGAGAGCAACTTCCGCCGCGCCCTGTCCATGTCTCTGGGGGATTACAGCATATTCCTGACCCGCCCCATCACGGTGGTCCTGCTGATCCTGACCGTTCTCTCCCTGGTGCTGCCCGCTATCGGCCAGCTCCGCAAGAAGAGCAAAGCGGCCAAGTGATCCCCCTGAACAACATTTGGAAAAGAAAGGTCGTTGTATTATGGCATTTTCCATTCAGCCCGGCGTATGGCCGGTCATGATCACCCTTTTACCGAGGACAACAAACCGGACTTCAAGGCCATCGAGGGCCTGTGCAACTGGTACATTAAGAAGGGCTGCACCGGCATTTTTGCGGTCTGCCAGTCCAGCGAGATGGCCTTCCTCACCGAGCAGGAGAAGCTGGATATCGCCAAGGCGGTGGTGGACGCGGTGGACGGCCGCATCCAGGTGGTGGCCTCCGGACATACCGCTGACTCCAAATCGGACCAGTATAAGCAGATCGAGGACATGATGAAGATCCCCGGCATCGGCGCCTATGTGCTGGTCTCCAACCGCTTGGATCAGAACAACGAGGGCGAGGAGGTCTTCTTCCAGAACGCTCAGGAGATCTTTGACCGGTTCCCAGAGGTAGACTTCGGCATCTACGAGTGCCCCATGCCCTGGAAGCGCCTGGTCTCTCTAGACTTTCTCCGCAAAGTGGCCCCGGAGGGCCGCATGGTATTTCTGAAGGACACCTGCTGTGATTATGAGTTGATCCGGGAGCGGCTGAAGGCCGTGGAGGGCACTCCCCTGAAGATCTTCAATGCCAACGCCCAGTCCTGGTATGATAGCTACTGCCATGGCTCCGCCGGCTACAACGGCGTTATGGCCAACTTCCACCCGGATCTCTATAAGTGGGCCTATGACCACAAGGACTCTGATCCTGAGAAAGCCCAGCTGGTAGCCCACTTCCTGACCACCGCCGCCATGATCGAGATGCGGGCCTACCCTGTTTCCGCCAAATACCATCAAAACCTGGTGGACGTCCCCATGTCGCTGGTGACCCGCAGCGCCGACGCAGCCAAACTGGACAAGAATGCCCGAGGCGAGGTGGAGAGCCTCATCGCCATGGAGAATTACGTCCGAAAGCAGCTGGGCATCCTGTAAAAATGTGTATCCGCTCTTGATTTCTCTGCAAAAATGATTAGAATAAAAGAGTGGAGCTGTACAAAAAAAAAGTGTCCAAGAAGGAGCTCTGACATGCTGAAAAAGCCAAACATTCTGGTGGTGGGCAGCTTTATGATGGATCTGATCGCCTCCACCAAGCGCGCCCCAATTCCGGCGAGACCGTCATCGGCCTGAAGTTCCAGACCGCGCCGGGGGGGAAGGGCGCCAATCAGGCGGTCCAGTGTGCCCGCCTGGGCGCCCACGTGACCATGGTGGGCCAGGTGGGGGACGATGCGTTCGGTAAGATCATGACGGATACCGCTGCCGCTGCCGGTGTGGACGTGTCCCATGTGTCAGTGGACCCCAGGAGTCCTCCGGCGTAGGCCACATCACCCTGGAGGTGACGGAACACGGCGCCCAGAACCGCATCACTGTCTGTCCCGGCGCCAACTTCGCCATCACGGTGGACGACGTGGCCTGGCTCGGGAGGAGATCGGCCGCTTTGACCTGGTGATGATGCAGTTCGAGCTGCCTATGGAGGTCATCGAGGCGGTGGCCCAGTGGGCCCACGACGCCGGGGTCCCCGTGATGATCAACCCCGCCCCAGCCGCCCCCATGTCCGACCGGCTGCTCGCCTGCGCCACCTACCTCTCCCCCAACGAGCACGAGGCCGCCATCCTGGCCGGCCACTCCATCGACGTCTCCAACGGCATCAACATGGAGGACGTGGCCGTGGTCTCCCAGGCCTTCCAGGCCCGGGGGGTGGAGAACCTCATCATCACCATGGGGGAAAACGGCTCCATCGCGGCGGGGAAAAACGGCATCCATCACACCCACTGCGTGAAAATGGGCATGTGGCCGACCCCACGGCCGCCGGCGACTCCTTTGTGGCCGCCTTCTGCACCGGCCTCACCGCCGGTCTGCCCCAGGGCGAGGCCCTGGCTTTTGCCAGCCACACCGCCGCCATCACCGTGTCCCGTATGGGCGCCATGCCCAGCCTGCCCACGGTGGAGGAGGTCCAGCAGCTCCTTGTGGAGCGGGACTACCAGGGCTTTGACCCGGCGGAGCTGGACGCTTTGAAGCAGTGATCTGTCCTTGACTGTCCCCGTCCCCGCGGGGGCAGTCAAATCCTATCCATAAGGAGAGTCGTTATGCTGAAACCTGAGAGCAAACAGGCGGTATCCAATTTCTTTGCCGCCGCAGAGACCGAATTCAATGCCTTTTTGAAGGCACGCAGTCCCGAGGAGTACGAGGCCGCCGCCCAGCTGATCCTGGATTCCCAGGCCAAGGGCGGCCGTCTCCACGTCACCGGCATCGGCAAGTGCAGCCATGTGTCCACCTACGCCGCCTCCCTGTTCTCCTCCACCGGCAACCCCGCCTACTACCTCCACGGCACCGAGGCCGTCCACGGCTCCTGCGGGCAGCTGGCGGCCGGGGACGTGGTCATCGCCATCTCCAATTCCGGTGAGACCGCCTGAGCTGAAGGCCACCGTGCTGGCTGTCCAGAACAACGGCTGCAAGGTCATCGGCGTCTCCGGCAACCCGAACAGCTGGCTTGCCAAGCACACCGACGCCTTCCTCTTCGCCGGCGTCAAGGCGGAGGGCGGCCCCCCCTGAACCGGGCCCCCCGCAACTCCGTGCTGGCGGAGCTGCTCACCCTTCAGGCCCTCTCTTGGCGCTCCAGGTGGAGAAGGACTGGGACCCCGTCAAATACGTCCGCTGCCACCCCGGCGGAAAGCTGGGCGAGCTGCGGGAGAACGAAAAGTAAACGTTCCGGGGCGGGCCCCGTCCCCTCCGGAGAAAAAGTGAGGTCATTCAAATGCTGAAAGGAAAGCTCATCCACCCCGACATCATGGCCGCCCTGGCCCTGTGCGGTCACGGGGACAAGGTCCTCATCGCAGACGGCAACTACCCCTGGACTCCAAGACCGGCCAGGCAGAGACCGTGTACCTGGGGCTGACCCCCGGCCTGCCTACTGTTACCGACGTTCTGGCCGCCATCCAGAGCACGGTGAATATCGAGAAGGCGGAGGTCATGGACCCCGCCGACGGCACCACTCCGGAGATCTTCGGGGAGTTCCAGACCACGCTGGACGGCATGGAGCTGAACAAGCTGGGACGCTATGAGTTCTATGACGCCTGCTGTCAGCCCGGCGTCCGGCTGGCCATCTCCACCGGGGAACAGCGTATCTTTTCCAACCTGCTGATCACCATCGGCGTGGCCTGATCCGGCCTGTCTCACTCGTTTTTAGGGGAGCCTTTCTCCGCATGGATGCGGAGAAAGGCTCCTTTGTTCCCGTGGCATTTTTCTCATTTCTGTGCTATAATGCCTGTGACAGCCTGAAAGAGGAGGCGCATATCACAGCCATTGAGAACGGCGAGAGGATCACGCGGGGACTGGAGGATGGCCCCCGCCGCGTTCTCAACTGGCTGGAGCTGGACCCATGGCCCGACGAGATCAGATCTCTGCCCCTCTTCCAAAACGAGGCCGCCGGCTTCTCCGGGGAGGATCAGCACTCCTTCGAGCTCAAGCGCCCAGCCGGGTCCGGCCCGGAGGGGGGAAACGGACTTTGAGGGGACGGTCACCGACCTCCAGACAGGCGCTGCGCGCTGTGCCGGGGTGAGCCTGCCGCAAAAGGAGAGATCGAAATTATGATCCGTGACATCTGCAAAGACGAGACCTTTCTGGCCCAGAAGGCGGAGCCCGCCACGCCGGAGGACCTGCCCGCGGCAGCGGACCTGCTGGAGACGCTGACCCACCACAGCGCGGGCTGCGTGGGCATGGCGGCCAATATGATCGGCGTGAACAAACGCATCATCGTCTTTGACAACGAGGGGACCTATATGGTCATGTTCAACCCGGAGATCGTCAAAAGGTCCGGCCCCTATGAGGCGGAGGAGGGCTGCCTGTCCCTCTCCGGCACCCGGAGGGCCCGGCGGTGGCGGTCCATCAAGGTCCGCTGGCAGAACGAGCGTTTCCAGGAGCGGTGTAAGACCTTCACCGGCTGGTCCGCCCAGATCATCCAGCACGAGCTGGACCACTGCGAGGGCATCCTCATTTAAAAGGAGCGTCATGTCATGAGAACCGCCGTCTGTTACTATTCCCGCCACCACGGCAACACCCGGAAGGTGCTGGAGGCCATGGCCCGGGAGGGGGAGATCGACCTGATCGACGCCACCGTCTGCCAGACCGTCCGGCTGGAGGACTACGACTGCGTCGGCTTCGCCTCCGGCGTCTACTTTGGGAAGTTCCACACCAGCGTCTTACACGCCGCCCGGCAGTATCTGCCCCATGGCAAGCCTGTGTTCTTCGTCTGCACCTACGGGGGCGGCATGGGACAGAGCACCCGGGAGCTGAAGGAGCTGGCCGGGGAGCGGGGCTGCGCCGTGCTGGGGACCTTCGGCTGCAAGGGCTACGACACCTTCGGCCCCTTCAAGCTGGTGGGCGGCCTGGCCAAGGGCCGGCCGGATGAGGGGGACCTGGACCGTGCCCGCGGCTTTTTCCGGGACATCCTGACCCGCCTGTGAGAGAGGAGGCGGCGTGATGGAACTGGGACTGACCTTTCCCCTCCAGCGGTTCCTGGGGATAAAAACGCCGGCCTGGGGCACAGAGCCGGACCGGCGCTTCTGCTGGGACCTGCATGTCATCCGCCTGCGTGGACGCAAGTGCCTGCTGGCTGTCCACTGCCACAGCCGCTACGCCTTTGTCCGCTGGGATGTGCCCCCTCCAGCGGGAGGACATCCCCGGCCTCTTCCGCGCAGGCCTGACCGACAGCCTCACCGCCGCCGGCCTCTCCCCGGCCCGGGTGGAGGGCTATCTGGAAAAGGCCGGGCCCGCCTGCCTCACCCGCACTCATGGCCGCCGGGAGGTGGCCTTCCTCAACCGGGCGTGGGAGGACGTGCTGGCGCTGGACCTGTGCCTGGACACGGAACGCCAGGCCCAGCCCCTGCTGGACCGCGCCGTCAACACCTGCTCCAGCCGGTGCGCAGGCTTTGAGGGACTGGGGACAGGGCTGGAGCGGATATCCGCATCGCTGTTATGAGCGGGACGCAGGGCATCCCCCTAGTTTTCTCCTCTGCTTCGCGAGCTCTGCAAAGGCTGTTGTGAAGACGGCAGGCCACAGAGGTAACTGTTGAGCGCGCCGCCTTGCACTGCCCGCCATTTTTTCATGCAAAAAGAAATGGAAAGAGAGAAAAGCTATGAAGGAAGTTCTGCAAAAAAGACGCTGTTTGTCGTCATTCCGCTGCTCATCGCACTGCTGTCCGTGTTCGTCCTTTCCGGCCCCGCCTCGTCCCCGGATCTTCACGGCTCTACTCTGGCAGCCTTGGAGGAGAAGCAGACCACCGTGCTGGAATTGTCCGCCGCCTCCGCCGCCGCTTCTGCGGCGATCACGCTGATCCCCGGTGACGTCGCCACCCCGATCGCCGACAAGCTGGCCGATCTGAGCTCCCATTTTCTGCTGGTGCTGTGTGCCGTGTTCCTGGAAAAATATCTGCTGACCATCACCGGAACGGTGACCTTTTCCTTCCTGATCCCCGTGTCCTGCCTGCTGTATGTGCTGTATGTCCTCTTTGACTGAAAAGCCTCCGTCTGCTGGCGGCAAGGCTGACCGCGTTTGGACTGCTGATCTTTTTTGGTCATCCCAGCCAGCGTCTATGTCTCTGATCTGATCGAGGACTCCTACCAGGCATCCATCGAGGCCACCATTGAAACAGCCAGAGATGCCGCCGCGGAGCTGGAGAGCGAATCAGAGACGGCGGGCGAGGGAGAAAAAGGCTTCTTTTCCGGGCTGATCTCCACCGTGACAGACGGGGTCTCCGGGATCACGGACAAAGTGGGCGAGATGGTCAACCGCTTTATGGAGGCGCTGGCCGTGATGCTGGTGACCTGCTGCGCCATCCCGGTCCTGGTCCTGCTGTCCTTCCTCTGGTTTGCCAAGATCCTGCTGTCCGTGGAGCTGCCGGTCAGTTACAGCGGCATCCACCACGGGCTGAAGGACCGGCTTTTCCGAAAAAACGGGGAGAGCCCCAGTAAAGGCCTCCCGCAGGTCGGGTGTGCGGAGATACTTTCGCACGAGCCCCCGCCAGCAAGGAAACTGATCCGATCATAACAGATGGGAAGTGGCTCTCTTATGCAGATCACAGCTGTTTTTCACCGGAAGGGGCTGCGGCTGCCACGGGTGTCCTGCTGGCGATGCTTCTTCTGGCGGCCGGATTTTTCTGGTATGTATCCGACTACTACCGGGCAGAGGATGCGGCCCTGGATAGTATTGGCCAGCGGCGAGAACATTGAGGTCCGGGGCAGCCTGACCATCCTCTCCCCCGTCCTATCCCACGGACACTGCCATCATCTTTTACCCCGGGGCCAAGGTGGAGGGGGCTGCCTACCTGCCTCTGCTGGACCAGCTGCGGAGGACCGGCCTCACCTGTATTCTGGTGGAAATGCCCTTCCGCATGGCCATCTTTGATGTCAACGCCGCCGAAGACGTGATTGCCCAATTTCCGGAGATCCGGCACTGGTATCTGGCCGGACACTCCATGGGCGGAGCCATGGCCTCCCAATTCGCCGCCGGGCACCGGGGACCAGGTGGACGGCCTCATCCTGCTGGGGCCTATCTCTACGGCGAATACCCGTCCGCAGACACCCTCACCGTCTACGGCTCCCTGAATCAGGCGTGGAGGACAAGATCGACTATACGGAACATGTGGTGGAGATCGACGGCGGCAACCATGCCCAGTTCGGCAGCTACGGCCTCCAGCGGGGCGACCCGCCGGCGGAGATCACACCCCAGGAACAGCAGGCCCGGACTGTGGAGGCCATCTCCGACTTCCTCGCCCAGCGGCAGGAGAGATAGGCGCTCCCTCCATCCTTTCCCACAGGCACTTCAGGCCCTGTGCCGCTCTCCGGGGCACAAAAGCAAATTGACAGGAGTATCGCTATGCAGACTTCAACAGATCTGAGAAACCTATTGGCCCGCATCGACCGGAAGGGCTATCCGGCCTATAAGGACACCCGGGGCGCCTATCAGTTCCCCCGCCTACGTGCTGTCCATCGACCACGTACAGGGGGACCCCTTTGCCGCTCCCTCCAAATTGAGCATCCATGTGAACGGAAAGCAGGCCGGATTCCCCAGGCAGCTCTATCAGACCCCCTGCCGGCGCATCGCCCTTCAGGATGCGCTCACCCGCCAGTTTGGCCGGCGGGCGGCCCAGGCCTCCTTTCAGGCCAAGGGCTCGGGACACAGCGGCCTCATCTCTATCAGCCGGTGCGGCCAGGAGGTGCTGGAGCGGACCGCCTGCGCCCTGGACCCGGAGCACGGCGATCTGCTGCTGCGGCTGGAGGTGGGCTTCCCCGCCAACGGCCGCACCATCAACGCCCGGGAGCTGGAAAAGATCCTCTTCGACCTGCTGCCCCGGTGCGTGGAGGAGTCCCTGCTCTACCGCAATCTGGACGGAAAGCGCCTCCAGGAAGCGGCTGACCTGGCAGAGGACCAGCAGGATATCCGCCGGCAGCTGCCCGCCCTGGGCCTGTGCGCCTTTGTGGCCGACGGCAGCATCCTGCCCCGGACCTCCGGCGTCTCCTCCCTGCCCATGAAGCAGGCCGTCCCCTTCCGCTCCCCCAGAGAGCTCTCGGTCACCCTGGAGCTGCCCCACCGGGGGGCCATCACCGGCATGGGCATCCCCAAAGGGGATCACTCTGATCGTGGGCGGCGGCTACCACGGGAAGTCCACCCTGCTCAAGGCCCTGGAGCTGGGGGTGTACGACCACATCGCCGGGGATGGGCGGGAGTATGTCATCACCGACCGCACAGCGGTCAAGATCCGTGCCGAGGACGGGAGGAGCATCCGGAACACCGACATCTCCATGTTTATCAACAACCTGCCCAACGGAAAGGACACTGTCCATTTCACCACCGAGGACGCCAGCGGCAGCACCTCCCAGGCCGCCGGCGTGGTGGGAGGCCATGGAGGCGGGTGCCTCGCTACTGCTGATCGACGAGGATACCAGCGCCACCAACTTCATGATCCGGGACGAACTGATGCAGCGGGTCATCCACCGGGATATGGAGCCCATCACCCCTTCCTCGACCGCATCCGGGAGCTCTATGGTATCCACGGCATCTCCACTGTGATCGTGGCAGGAAGCTCCGGGGCGTATTTCCATGTCGCCGACCGCATCATCCAGATGGACCGGTATGTCCCCGGGACATCACCGCCTAGGTCATCGTCATGTTCACCGACGGAAAGACCACCGCCGGTGCGCCCCCGGCCCCGTCGCAGCCGCCGCCCGGGCCCAGGGCATCGTCATCTACTGCATCGGCCTGCTGGGCTCTGACGGGGTGGATGTCAATGCTCTCAACGACTGGGCCACCGACCCCGACGCCAGCCACGTAGCGGTCACCCCCGACGCCGCCGAACTGGAGGAGCTCTTCGCGGAGCTGGCGGCCAATATCTCCAAGACTGGTGCCACCAACATCGTCATCAACGAGACCGTGACCGCTGATTTCGTCATCACCAGCATCCTGACGCCCTCCGCCGGCAGCGCCACCATGCTCAATGCCACCTCCCTGCGCTGGACC
>VOFI01002883.1_pt1 | contig 45268 bp, 59 predicted proteins | sample 5384131 | NCBI WGS metagenome assembly VOFI01 (sample SAMN12384728, study PRJNA508395) | human gut metagenome | isolation source: healthy gut H | host: Homo sapiens
CAGTTACGCTGTTTCATTAAGATCGAGCGCGAATTGCTCGAAAGAAAACACTTCAGGGACTTCAAGACAAGAAGTCCAGAAACGCGTCCTCAGCCTAGAGGCCATCGCCAAGCACGATCACCGCGGAACGCGGACGAGCGTTGCCTTCAGGAGGCGGTCGCCTCGAAGCATGGTGGCCAGGATGGGCGAGCTGGAAGGCCCCGATCCTCGTCGGATCCGCCCCCGGCCTGCGGCGGCCGAAGCACCTCCCATGGAGCGGAACGCTCTTTGACCTGGCGTCGCAGTACTTTCGGCGATAGCTTAACTGCTTTGCTCGATGGATCGGTGATCCCCTTGCCCATGGTTCCGCCTCAGATGCTCCCCCCCCGCCGCTCGTGGCCCGCGCTCCTTGTCGCATGCGCGGTCGCGGCGACATAACGTGTCGGAGCACTGGACGATGCGAGGCTTAAAATGCTCGGCTGAGCATCGTCGCCGTGCTTGCACCTGCGGCCTATCGACCCGTGGCCTCCCATGAGGCCCACCGCGAGGGAACTGATCAAGGCTTCCCACTTAGATAGTGGTTATCCGTGCCGGACGTAAGAAGTGGCGGTGCCGTTGGTCAACTCATACCAGTCCGTCCACCCTGGTCCTCGTACCAGGGGTGATTCCAGTGCCTCGCGGAGTGCTAGGGACCAACCACCGACGTTCTGAACTCCAGCCAGGTACCGCTTTAATGGCGAACAGCCATACCGACTTCAGCCCCAGTGATGACATCGAGGTGCCAAATTGCCGTTTGATGTGGGACTCTTGGGCAAGATCAGCCTGTTATCCCCGAGCAATTTTATCCGTTGAGCGACTGCCGCTCCACGCCGGCCGCCGGATCAATACAGCCAAGCACCCTCCACTGCCCGTTCGCAAAGCTTCCACTCTGCTCCCGACGGCTGCCGACCGTCCTGAAAGGACCCACGCGCGCCTCCAGCTACTTTGGGGACGACCGCCCCAGTCAAACACCCACGACACGCCGTACCAGATGCCAATGCCAAGCTGCGTGAAGGTTCTGTGGGGTTCTTCCGTCCTTCCGCGGGGGAGTTCGCATCTTCACGAACAGTACAATTTCGCCGGGTCCATGGTTGAGACAGCGCCCAAGTCGTTACGCTGTTCGTGCAGGTCGGAACTTACCCGACAAGGAATTTCGCTACCTTTAGGGACTGTTATAGTTACGGCCGCCGTTTACCGGGGCTTGGGTTCGCTTCGCCTCGTCGGCTGACGGATCCCCGTGACCTTCCGCACCGGGCAGGCTGTGACCCTATACGTCGCCTTGCGGCTTGGCAGAGTCCTGTGTTTTGATAAACAGTCGCTTGGGTTGCTACGGCCGCCCGCCGCCCGGGAGCTCGTCCCATCACTGCGGGCGGCGCCCCTTCTTCCCTCAGTTCCAGCCATTGTGCCGTAGTTACCCGCCCACCTGTGTCGGTTTAGGGTACGGGCGCGCCCCGGGTCCCTCCCTACCCGCCCACCTGTGTCTGTCTCGCGTCTGGGTACAGGGCGCCCCTGCGTCCTCCGGGGACGTCCAGAAGTGTTCCGTTTATCGGTGATAACGGTCCATGTCCGCCTGCTGCGCATCGGCTACGCCTGCCGGCCTCGCCTTAGCTCCCGACTGACCCTGGGGGATTAGCCTTCCCCAGGAACCCTTGGGCTCACGGCGGCAGCGTTTCCCACGCTGCTCTCGCTACTCATGCCAGCATTCTCACCTCCGAGCGGTCCACCGCGGGTCGCCCCGCGGCTTCGCCCCCCTCGGAGAGCTCCCCTACCGCTGATCAGATCAGCCCGCCGCTTCGGCGCCATGCTTAGCCCCGTGTATTGTCGGCGCATGTCCACTCGACCAGTGAGCTGTTACGCACTCTTTAAATGCATGGCTGCTTCTAAGCCAACATCCTGGTTGTCCGGGCGGGCGCACATCCTTTGCCACTCAGCATGGACTTGGGGGCCTTAGCGGGCGGTCTGGGCTGTTTCCCTCTCGAGCGCGCAGCTTAGCCCACGCGCTCTGACTCCCGGGCTCTGATCCGGCGGCATTCGGAGTTTGGCTCCCGTCGGTAGGGTGAGGCCCCTCGGAGATCCAGTGCTCTACCGCCGTCGGAGAACGCCCGGGGCTAGCCCTAAAGCTATTTCGGGGAGAACGAGATATTCGGTTTGATTGGCCTTTCACCCCTACCCACGGGTCATCCCTCCGTTTTCAACCGAAGTGGGTTCGGCCCTCCACGGGGTCTTACCCCGCCTCAGCCTGCCCATGGGTAGCTCACCCGGCTTCGCGTCCGCGGCGCGCGACTAAAAAGTCGCCCGTTTAAAGACTCGCCTTCGCTGCGGCTCGGTTCAAACCTTAACCTCGCCGCGCGCCGCGACTCGCTGGCTCATTCTACAAAAGGCACGCCGTCACGCCGCTGGGGCGCTCCGACTGCTTGCGGGCGCACGGTTTCAGGTGCTGTTTCACTCCTCCCGGGTGCTTTTCACCTTTCCTCACGGTACTCGTTCGCTATCGGTCATAGGAGAGTGTTTAGCCTTGAGGGTGGTCCCCCTGCTTCGACCGGGTTTCACGTGCCCGGCCCTACTCGGGATCTCCTGACGGGGAGGGGGCGTACGGGTTAAAATCACCCGCTGCGGCCGGCCCCTTCCATGCCGTTCCGCTGCCTCCCATCCTTTAACCCCCGCCGGGAGTGCAGTCCCCGGGAACAGGCCGCGACCCCATGCGGTAACGCCCGCACGCTTACACGCGCATGGGTTTGGGCTGCGCGGTTCTGCCGCCGCTACCCCCGCGATCTCGGTTGATTTCTTTTCCTCCGGTACTTAGATGTTTCAGTTCCCTCGGTTGTCCCCCGCACCGTATGATTTGGCGGCGGGGCATGACCCCGCCGGTTCCCCATTCGGAGACCCCGATCAAGGCCGTTTGCGCCTCCCTGCCGGCTTTTTCGCAGCTTGCTGCGTCCTTCGTCGTTCCTATGCCAAGGCTCCGCCGTGCGCCTTTGGTATCCTCGCAATATCCGTTGATGATTTCTGAGACCCGGGGGGAGGGGGTCCCATCGCAGAGCATACATCGTATGCGATCGATCGTATTCCATCGTGATGCGAACTGCCTTCTTAATTTTTCGCTTACGCTTCGGAATCGAGTAATTGGTTCTCATTCGTTCATGCCGCGGCACGTCGCCGTGCCGCGCGTATGCAGCTGTCAGGTGCGCACCGGGGCGCACGGCCCCTGCAGGAGGCCGAGCCCTCGGGAGCCGGATGCTGGGACGGCGGACTTCTCGGTTGTTCTCCCTAGAAACGTATCCACCGCACCCCTTCTGGTCGGCTATTACTACCCCGATTCCGGCTTCATGCAGTCGCCGGGGTTGCAGACGACGGGTGGTGTGACGGCGGTGTGTCAAGCGTCTGGAACGATTCACCGCGGCGTGCTGATCCGCGATTACTAGCAACTCCGACTTCACGCAGGCGGGTTGCAGCCTGCGCGAACTGGGGCCCTTTGTGTACCGCCCTCCATTGCCATTAGCACGTGTGCGGCCCAGGGCATGAGGGGCATGATGACTTGACGTCGTCCCCACCTTCCTCCGGCTTGACACCGGCAGTCCCCTGCGAGTCCCCAACTGAATGCTGGCAACGCAGGGGCGGGGGTTGCGCTTCGAATTAAGCCACATGCTCCGCTGCTTGTGCGGGCCCCGTCAATTCCTTTGAGTTTTAGCCTTGCGGCCGTACTCCCCAGGCGGGCGCTTAATGCGTTGGCTGCGGCACGGGGGGCGTCCCCCCACACCTAGCGCCCATCGTTTACGGTGTGGGACTACCAGGGTATCTAATCCTGTTCGCTCCCCCCGGCTTTCGCGCCTCAGCGTCAGTTGTCGGCCCAGCAGGCTGCCTTCGCCATCGGTGTTCCTCCTGATATCTGCGCATTCCACCGCTACACCAGGAATTCCACCTGCCCCTACCGCACTCGATCCCCCCAGTTCGGAACCCGGCCGCGGGGTTGAGCCCCGGGATTTAGAGGTTCCGCTTGGCGGCCGCCTACGCGCGCTTTACGCCCAATAAATCCGGATAACGCTCGCCCCCTACGTATTACCGCGGCTGCTGGCACGTAGTTAGCCGGCGCTTTCTCTGCACCTACCGTCTCGCTTCTTCGATGCTAACAGAGGTTTACAACCCGAAGGCCGTCATCCCTCACGCGGCGTCGCTGCATCAGGGTTGCCCCCCTTTGCGAAAAATTCCCCCCTCCTGCCTCCCGTAGGAGTCTGGGCCGTATCTCAGTCCCAATGTGGCCGTTCCGCCTCTCAGTCCGGCTACCCGTCGTCAGCTAGGTGGGCCGTCACCCCGCCTACTACCTGATGGGCCGCGACCCCATCCCGCGCCGTGAAGGCTTTTCCCGCGGGATCCATGCGGATCCCGCGGAGTATCGGTATTAGCCGCCGTTTCCGGCGGTTGTCCCGGAGCGCGGGGCAGGTTGGTCACGTGTTACTCACCCGTTCGCCACTCTATGCCCGCCCGAAGGCGGCTTTTAACCGTTCGACTTGCATGTGTTAGGCACGCCGCCAGCGTTCATCCTGAGCCAGGATCAAACTCTCCGTTCGAAGAGGGGCGGCCGCGAGCGGCCGCCCGATCCAGATCATTTAAATAAAGAGTAAAAAGTTCTAAGGAATCGTCCGTCGGGCTCCCCCGCTCTCGCGGGGTCATCCGAAAAATGTTCCGTCCACAGTATCCGGTTCTCAAGGTTCGGCGTCGTCGGTCGCCCGACGCGCAAGGAGATACTTTACACCGCCGCGTCCCGTCCGTCATTGCGGGCGACGAAAGATGTGATCTGCATGATAAGCCTGCTCCACGCATTCATATTCTGATCCAGCCATTCGGAGGCCTTCTTGCCGTTCGCTCGCGTGCTCGAACAACTTCTCGACAGCGAACGGACCACGGAACGGCGGCGGGCTACCAAGTCGGGCTAAGACGTTGCTCGGCACGGGGCGGGCTTGAGGAATCGAGGGATGCGCTCTTCTTCGGCTATAACCCAGGACGAACGCATTCCTCGTATTGAAATCGATAAACCCGTGCTAGAACCACGGAAAGAAAAAAAGGCTGAGATAAATCTCAGCCTTGGTAATTTGGTAGCTCCGACCGGTTCGAACCGGCGACCTCCGCCTTGAGAGGGCGGCGTCCTAAACCGCTAGACGACGGAGCCGTATCACGCTTTGCAGTATAGCCTAACTATTACTCATATCAAATAGTTGGCTGGGGTGGAAGGAGTCGAACCCTCACATACGGCACCAGAAACCGCTGTCCTGCCATTAGACGACACCCCAACAGCATCTGCTTGCTCTTCAATTTCTGAAGCGCTAAGCGCAAGTTGGTATATTACGGATGATTCTTCCATCCGTCAATATATTTTTTAAAATTGATCGATTTTTTTAGTCACGAGGTATGCCCGCCGCGCGAGTCAAGCTACCTGAGAGCATTCCGAGCACCGACAATCCTCGTGCTGAGACGAGACCATCTTCCAGAACGGGCCATAGCGTAGCGGCCCAGATGTCAGCAGGGGCGTTGCGCCCCTGCTCGAGATGGTGAACTATAGCGTACTAAACCAGATAGCGCTTCGTCAGGTAGGCGATGATATCGTCGTTTCCCTGAATAAGCCTCTCCTCGGCGTACAGGTAAGGAATGAGATTCGCATCCCCGCCCAAGGCAAGCAGCTCCTGGTACGGAGCCTCCTGCTCGACATCACGCTTGTCGAGCTCGATACCGTGCTCTTCGGCAAAATGCGCCGTAATCGAGCACGTCGGGCACGGTCCCCAATGATACAGAATCGGCTTGTCCATCTTCTCCACCTAACCCTTCGCCGCCTTAAGGGAAGCGGTCCCGCCGCATCTAACGCTGCGGCAGCGTATCCCAAGCGCTTCGAAAAACCACAAGGAAAGCGACTTATTCCCTGAACGATTCGCGATCACCGCTGTAGCGCCACATGTGATCGAGAGGGCCGCTCCCCCGTCCGAGGTCCAAGCCTCGCTCAAAGAGCGCCCCTTACATAAGCCTTTGCGCAGACGACCGCTTCACGCACGTCAAGCCCGCACGCAAGTCCGCATGCTATAGCCGACGACAGCGTGCAACCCGTCCCGTGAGTGTTTTGCGTTTCGATACGATCGCCTCTGAGCCATGCGAACGGCCCATCGCGAAGAAGAAGCCCGTCATCGGCAGACCCGGCAGCCGTCACACCGTGACCGCCTTTCACCAAGACGGCAGGAGACTGACCCCCCGGAAACCAGACGAGCAATAGAGCGAGCAGCAGGTTCGACGTCCGCCTCCTCCGCTATCTCCGCTCCCGCCAGCACTCTCGCTTCGGGAATGTTGGGAGTGACGACCTCAGCTAGGGGAAACAGGCTATCGACGAGGGCTCGAACCGCTCCATCGGTTATAAGAGCCGAACCGCTCGTCGCCACCATAACCGGGTCAACGACGACATGACGGGCTCCATGACGTCCAAGGGCCTCGGCGATGGCGCGCACGATATCGGGCGACGAGACCATGCCTATTTTCACCGCATCGGGCGGATATCTTCGAACACCGCATCTATCTGGGCGACGACGAACGACGGATCAACATCCACCACCCCGAAACGCCGAGCGTGTTCTGCGCCGTCAGCGCCGTGATAGCGCTTGTGGCGAAAAAGACCGTGAGCCTCGATGGTCTTGATATCAGCCTGAACGCCCGCTCCACCGCTCGAATCGGAGCCCGCGATGGTGAGAACGGATCTCATGGCTATCGCCCCAGGAGACCGAGAGCCTGATCGGTCGTAATTATCTCGGAGGCGTAGCATGTCCTCATGTAGGGAGAGCCCCTCCGCTTGATCGCCTACGAGGAACGTCGCTGTCGCGTCCTCGACCACGATGGTGGCGAAATTATTGAAATACGCATCTGCCACCGTATGACGAACGTGCAGATATTGGTATCCATACCGCAGCAAATAAGCGTATCGACTCCAAGCTCGTCAAGGAGCAGCCGTAACCCCGTCTGGAAAAACGCGGAGTAACGACGCTTCTCGATCACGAAATCCCCCCTCCTGCTGATTAAGCTGAGGAGACGTCTTCGCGTCAGGCGAGCCCGCGATGCCGTGCTCGCCCCCATAAAGCAAGCTCCTTATCGAGACCCGGGGGGATGTGGGCGTCGTTCGCGAAATAACGGGCACGCGCGCTGCACGTGCGGCGCGCGCGGCCGAAGCAGATTGAGGGTAGGCTCCAGCAAGACGGTCTCGAGCGGCCCGCCCGTCGGATCTCCCAGCTCGTCGATGACCAGCAGCGCACGATTCAAGCTTGACCGACTCAAGATCAACCTGCTGATTGTTGTTTTCGTCTCCGAGCATCCGTATCCTCCTTCACACGCCCCTACCGCGTGTTTTTATCGCAAACGTAACGAGCAATCCACCCATTTGGGCGCGGTCGTCTTTCCCTTTATCATAAGCCCCACATGCGGCAGACGCGCCGAAACACGGCGAGACCTCGTTAATCGGCGTCCAAATCGATGGTAAGGCCGTCCATGATCTGGTTGACGGTTCGCATCGCGCACATCTTGCCGCACATGGTGCACGTTCCTTCATTGGAAGGAGGCGCGCTTTCGAAATAACGCCGCGCCTTCACGGGGTCAAGCGCATACGAGAACATCTCGTCCCAATCAACGCGGCGCCGAGCATCGCTCATGCGATTATCTCGATCGCGGGCGCCGGAACGCCTTTGACCATATCGGCCGCATGCGCGGCGATCTTCGTCGCGACAAGACCCTCCCGCACATCATCGGCGTCGGGCAGCCGCAAATGTTCCGCAGGCGTGACGTAGCAGAGGAAATCCGCCCCTGAAGAAGCGGCGACGGCGCCGCCGATGGCAGCGGTGATGTGATCGTAGCCTGGCGCGATATCGGTCGCCAGAGGGCCGAGGACGTAGAAGGGAGCGTCATGGCAAAGGCGCTTCTGAAGCTTCATGTTGGCGGCGATCTCGTCAACGAGCCATATGCCCCGGCCCCTCGACCATGACCTGGACGCCCGCATCCCACGCTCGGCGCGTGAGCTTGCCGATCTCAATGAGCTCGGCGATCTGGGACGCATCCGACGCATCGTAGGTCGACCCGGTCTCATGGCATCGCCGATCGAGATGGTCACGTCATGCTCGTGCAAAATGGAGAGAACTTCGTCGTAATGCTCGTAAAACGGATTCTCCTTGCCCGTTGCTTCCATCCACGCAAAAATAAGCGAGCCACCGCGACTGACGATATTGGTCAGCCGTCCCGTCTCCTTGAACGACTCGATAACGCGACGGTTCATACCCGCGTGAATCGTGACGAAATCGACTCCGTCCTCCGCATGCGCGCGAACGACCCGAGGAAATTCTTGAGCAGTGATCTCGACAAGGGCCTTCGAGATAACCGATGGCGTCGTACATCGGAACCGTCCCGATCATAGCCGTCGATCTTTCAATGAGCTCGGCGCGAAATCCATGGGTCTTGCCCGAGTTCGACAGATCCATGATCGCCTCCGCCCCGAGCTCGAGCGCGACATCGACCTTTTCCATTCCTCGGACACGTCGGCGAGATCCCCCCGATATGCCCAAGTTGACGTTCACCTTCGTTCGCAGACCGATCCCGTCGACGCACGTGCCGACCCCTCGGGGCTCAACGATTCATGATGGATGTTGGCAGGTATGGCGACGCGACCAACCGCAACGGCCTCGCGAATCTGCTCCCGGATCACGGCCCTCCTTGGAAGCGACGATACGCATCGCCTCGGTGATTACGCCTGCACGGGCGAAATCGATCTGCGTCACCGCGCACCGCCCGGCCGGTTCGATGCGACGACAACGGCGCGCGCCTGCGTGCGATTAGACTGATTCGACGTCATGAGAACTCCCTTCGTTGGCATTACCCATATCAGGTTCCGCGGGTCGAGGCGGAAAGGCGCCCCCCCTCTCAGCCCGCCCCTGCCGTCCACGCGGCATCACGAGCTCCCCGTATGTCAATTACTCGCGGCGCAGTATACACCGCACCAGATGAACAATGGATTACAGCGGCATAAACACCGCGAGCGTGCCCTTTCTCCACGCCAACCATCACCGCTTCGCCTTGGAACTCGTTCGACAGACCCAACGAGGTACGGTTCCGAAGGCCCACGTCGTCAAGCGCTCCCATTTCAGCCCACGCTCGAAGACGCCCGAGGAAAGGTCGTTCATGGAGAAAACCGACACCGTTCCCGCATCGCGCGCGGGCATCCGATGGCATCGGGGCCGGTGACGAACGTGATGGCACAGTCGCGATCAATCGCCGTGACAGCAATGCCCTTCTCGCTGAAAAGGGAGAAAAGCTGCAGATTCGCCAGAGTATGATCAAGTCTGCCGCCAAGACCACCGTAAACGTAGACCTCCTTATGCCTGAAGGTCTTCGCCCGACGCAACGCCAACTCCATGTCGGACGCATCTTTGTTGGAGGAGAAGCGGGAAACCTGGGGGATGCTCGGGACGTAACCGAGAGAGTCAAAATCCCCCATCGCCATATCAGGCGCACGCCCGATGGCCTCAAGATGCGCGAACCCACCGTCGACGGCGATGACATAGTCGAACGCCCCTCCGCGTCCATCATCTGAAAATGCTCGGCGTTGAACTCCGATGCGCCGACGAGCGCGCAAATAGTCATGGGGTAATCTCGCTTTCCTCTTGTGAACGGCGTTCGGTTTGCTAGAATACCATACGCGAGTGAGCAGATGGTCGCGTACCGTTCGCGGTGCGAGGAAAGTCCGGGGCTCCAAAGGGCAAAAGATGCCAGCTAACAGCTGGGCGGGGCGACCCGACGGATCAGTGCCACAGAAAAGAAAAACTCCCCTGTCGAAACGAGAGCACAAGCCCTCGCCGCAGCAGGAGAAAAGCTGAAACGGTGCGGTAAGAGCGCACCAGTGCGTCGGCAACGGCGCAGCTTGGTAAACCCCATCTGGAGCAAGCGCAAATAGGAACGCGATACGGCCGCCCTTCCGTGCGTTCGGGTTGCGTGCTAGAGATGCGCGGCGACGCGCATTCGAGATAAATGGCCGTCCTTCGACAGAACCCGTACAGGCTCACTCGCTCTTTCTTCGTCAGCCTCGACAGGCATTCTTTAAATAGAAAACCCCCGCCTTTCCAAAACATCCCTCTACGGTGGAAAGGCGGGGGTTCTACCTGAAGCGAGCTCCCTTTGGAGCAAAAGATCCGCGCGGATTTAGTCGATCTCCTCGAACTCGAAATCGTCGGCGTCGCCGAAACAGGAGAGATCCTTCTCGTAAGCGCTCGCCACCCGGCGTCGCCGCGGCCACGACCGCGTCCGTAGCCTGAGGAGTCGTGTACTCGACCATAGGCTCCTCGACGTAATCAGCTGCATCGAACGCGTCGGTCGTATCGTCCTCGATCAGCTCGGCGGCAGGCTGGACAGCAGCATACGCACCTGCGGCGACCACGGCGCCTGCGGTCGCAAAGGCGCCCAGATCGGCGAGCTTGCGCGAGGCATCGGCGATGAAGTCCTTCAAAATGTCGGCGTACTCGTCGCGCACATCCTCGCGATCGTCCTCGAGCTTGCGAATCGAATCGATGACCGCTTGCTTATCCGCGTTCGCGCGGTTGAGAATGCGCGTCGCCTCGTCGCGCGCATCCTGCATGGTCTCGGCGGCATCAGCATTCGCCTTCGCCACAATCTCGTCGGCAGAGCGTTGCGCGATGATGAGAGCTTGGGAGATGGCGCTGTCGTTAGCCTTCTTCTCCTCAAGCTGTCGCTCGAGGTCGGCGATGATCTGGTCTTTTCGGCGAGAAGCGCGTCTTTCTCGGCAATGGCGGCATCGCAGGCGAGCGTATCGGATCCCAAAGCCTCAGGCTGATCGTTCACAGGGGCGACAGCGGTATCGAAACCGTCGAAACGGGGAACCGTCGAGCTGATCCTCGAGAGCGGCGATATGATTGTTGAGAACGTCGATCTCGTCGGCAACGTGCTCGAGGAAGATGTCGACCTCGTCGACGTCATAGCCCCTTTGCGGTCGATTGAAAAACTCTGATTGTGGATATCGGCAGCGGTAATAGCCATATGTCTTCCCTTCACCAAGATACCGACCTGGGATCGCGCACCTTCGATAGACGTACTCACAAATTAAAACAGCATCACGAGGAGCCGCACCCCGAATTGTAATACAAGCAGAGCAACGATAGGGCTTACGTCCACCATTCCTCCAATAGGAGGAATGAAACGCCTGAACAGGTTCAGATACGGATCGCAGACCTTGCCGAGCACGTGATAGATGTCGGCGAGCAGACCACGATCGGTCGGGAGCCACGACATCATGACGTACACGAAGATGATCATACTGTACGCGTCCGCCAAGCGGACGAGCAAAAGCGTTAGCATGAAGCGAGCTCCTTGGAACGGGCGACGGCGGCGGCAACACCGCGGGAAAACACCGCGGAGAAGCCCGGCTTCATCCATCGCGGCGAGGGCGGCGAGGGTGGTACCTCGGGTGAGCAGACGGCGACGCGCGTCTGCTCGGGCGTTTGCCGTGTTTCAGCCATGAGCTTGCATGTGCCGTACACCGTATCGAACGCAAGCCTTTCGGCGAGAGCTTCGTCGATGCCCGCGTCACGCCCCGCATCGCGCAGAGCCTCTATCATATGCGCAACGTAAGCGGGACGGAACCTGACAAGGCCCCGTCGCATCCATGAGGAGCTCATCGACGACGAAAGCGGAGCCGAGAGCGTCGAACAACTCGCACACGAGATCCACATCGGCGGCGTTCGCACCCCTCAGGCGCGCAAACCGTCGTCGTGCCCGCACCCACAAGCAGGGGCGTGTTGGGCATGACGCGGACGAAGCGCGCGCTCCCGCAGGCAGGCGCTCGGCGAACCACTCGGTGGTAAGACCTGCGGCGATGGAGATGAACAAAGGGCCCGCCTCGGCGACGGCATAAGCTGCGACATCGCGGATGTCGTCGAGAACGCTCGGCATGACCTGCGGCTTGACGGCAAGCACGACGATGTCGGCGGCTCGGCCTCTCTTGCGTCGGCAATGCACGTCACGCCGTAACGCGATGTCAGATGCTCCCCTTCGGGCGACGCCGGGATTGACAACCGTCACGTTCGAAGCGTCGACAGACGCAGCAACGCCGTCTTCGGAGGCGATCCAGCCGCCGAGGATCGCCTCGCCCATCTTCCCGCCCCCGACGACGAGGATGCGCGCTCCGCGGTCCAGAGCCGTCACGACAAGACCCCTGGTTGCGAAGCGTCATGCGCTCGACCTCGGACAAGCCCGAGACCGTCGCGATGGCGAAGATATGATCGGCAACGCACTCGACGGATGCATCGAGAACCGCAGCGGCCCCGAACGAAAAGTCGAGGATGCGCTTGACAAGATCCGCCGGCGTTTCCGAGAGAACGAGAATGACGACGTCGCCGCCCTTGAGGGCTTTCGCCACGTTCTCCGCCTCGGCATAAGCTCCGGGCTTCAGAACTCGCAACGTGCGCCTTCCCGTGTAAGCAGGTGCAACCGGCTTGGAAGCTTGCTAAGCAGCCTGCGCAGCCGAAGCGTTAGCGGCTTGAACGGTGGCGGCATAAGCCGCTTGGGCGGAAGAACGCGCGATCTCCGAACGGGGAGTCTCCTCGCGCGCATCGGCACTGTCGGTGGTCGGAGTGAACAGGGGAATCGAGGCCCTCGGAGCGACGACGGGAAGCAGCTGCGGAAACAGCGGCCGTGCCCTCGGGCGTCATCTGCGGAGGCAGCGACGAATCAACCATCGTGCGCCCGAACGAACGCGACGTAGCCTCGGCGCTCGCATGACGCGGAGAGGCGTCGCGGCTCGCACCGAGGAAGACTGCGTGTTGGCTCGCACATCTTCGATCGACACCAGACGGGGCATCGTCGAGTCAGCCGTACGCCCGCGCGCGCTACGCGTCGTCACCGGCGCATAACGATCATAAGAGGACGAAGATGCGCCATCGCCGTAGTCATCGTAATCTTCGCCGTATTCCTCGTACTCGTCGTAATCATCGTAACCGTCGCCATAGGCGTCATCGTATCCACGATCCGGGTTCTTCGACCCGAATCCAAGCTTGGACTTGATGTCTCCGAACATCCGCTTGCCATCCTGCAAGTCCATGGTGACCTCCCGTATTTCCATGCGCCATGAAGCCGAAAGCCCGCAGCGCGTCAAAACGCCCTAACCGCAAAGGCATCAACGCCTCATGCGAAAACGCAACGCATTATCTTACTCGAAAGAATCGCTGAAAATCGCGCGGCCGATGCGAACAATAGTAGCGCCGGCGCGAACGCCCTCTCTCCAGTCTTCGCTCATACCCATAGAAAGTTCATTGAAAACGGCGGCCTCGTCTGCGGAGATGCCACCGCGTACATCCTCGGCCAACCGGGCGAGGCCCTCGAACGTATCGAAGGCGACGCGGAGATCCCCCTGCGGCGCCATCGTCATGAGTCCGCGCAGGCGAATATGAGGCAAAACCGCGCATTCCCGAGCGAAATCAAGCGCATCCGCGGGCGCGATGCCGCTTTTACTCTCCTCCCCGACACGTTCACCTCGAGAAGGACGTCCTGCACGATGCCGAGCCGCGCCGCACGCGAGTCGATCTTAACCGCATGGTTCATCTGGTGAAGCGAATGGATAAGAGACGCCGACGATACGATATCGTCGATACGACGCGATTGGATATTGCCTATGAAGTGCCATCGAGCCTCGGGGAGCACGGCGGATTTCCTGACAATCTGATCGGGGCGGTTCTCGCCGAACTCGCGAGCGCCTGCGGAAAACGCCTCTTCGACGCCGATTTCATCAACTGTTTTCGACACAGCGACAAGCGTCACCCCACGAGGATCGCGGCCGCAAAGCCGACAGCACTCGTCAACTTGTTCGCGAACGGACTTATAACGTTGCGCAATGTTCATATTACGACCTCCGGAACGCAAGCGCACCATGACGACCGCATGTGCCGCCTTCGGCGCGATAAGAATAGTACTGATCGGGATGGCACATGGTGCACGCCCCCGCATCGGCTATGCGCGAACCGTCGACGCCGACGCGCACCAAATCGATTCGCAGCGCTTCAGCCAAATCGACATGACGCGGATCGCGCGAGCAAGCCTCGCCGAACTGATCGACGAACCGACGGATCAGATCCTCGCCGCACTCGAAACACTCCCCATGAATGTGAGGGCCGATGTAGACGTTATAGGAGCCGGGCGATGTCCTCGACAAGACGGCTCGTCGCCCCCGCGACAGAGCGGTCGTACTCGACGAGTCGAAGAACCGCTTTCGACGCGATAGAGGCGACAACGCCCCTCCAGCCCGCGTGAACGACCGCGAAGGAGCCTGACGGGGGAAACCACGACCACAGGCACGCAATCGGCGAAGCACAGAAGCGGCGCGACATCGGGCGCATGGCACACGATGCCGTCCGCGCCCTCAGCGCAGATGGCGCGAACTCGCGCAAGTTCAGCCGCGCGACCCCGTGTCGAGGAGTTCTCGATAACGACCAAGTTATCGCCATGAACCTGGTTGGGGACGACGACGGGAACATCGGGCGCACCGAGGACGCGCATCAGCAACGCGCGGTTCTCTTCGACCGAAGACGGGTCGTCTCCGACGTGACCCGCGAGATTAAGACCCCGGTAATCTCCCGTGCTCAACCCGCCTTTCGACCGGTAAAAACAACGCGCACGCCCGTTTCCCGGGCGAGCGCGTCATCGGTTACGATATGAAGCGGATCGAGCGCACGTGCCTCAAGTCGAGGCAGGGGCAGCTGCGATACCATCAAGCTTCTCCCCTATCGCTGGCGTTTCAAGAAGTCGGGGATGTAGTCCTCGTCAGCGAAGCGACCGCTGTTCGACGTGGTGGAAAACGTCACCGGAGCAGGCTGCACGATAGGCGCGGGCTGCTCGGTGGACGCGAAGATATCCTGCTTGGCAGAGCGCCCGGTGAAATCCATGGAGGACTGGGAAGCACCCGCTTTGAAGCCGGTGGCGATGACCGTGATGCGCACGGCGTCCTTCATGGCCTCGTCGATGATCTGACCGTAAATGATGTTGGCGTTCTCATCCGCGCACGCCTCGACGGTACGCGCAGCCTCCGACACCTCGGTGAGCGTGAGATCGGGACCACCTGCGATGGAGAACAAAACGCGCGAGGCTCCCTGAATGGAAGACTCGAGGAGCGCCGAGTTCGTCGCTTGCTGAGCGGCCTCGAGCGCACGGTTCTCGCCAGTTGCGACGCCGATGCCCATCATGGCGGTTCCCGCGTCCTTCATGACGGTGCGGATGTCGGCGAAGTCGAGGTTGATGAGACCCGCACGGTGATGAGGTCGGTGACGCCCTGGATGCCCTGGCGCAGCGTGTCGTCGGCGATGCGGAAGGCGTCGAGCATGCTAGTCTTCTTGTCGACGATCTCGAGAAGACGATCGTTGGGAATGACGATGAGGGTGTCGACCTTCTGAGAGAGCAAATCGATGCCCTGCTCGGCCTGGTTGCGACGTACGCGACCCTCGAACGAGAACGGCTTGGTGACGATGCCCACCGTCAGCGCGCCGATCTCCTCGCGGGCGATCTCGGCGATGATGGGCGCCGCGCCCGTTCCGGTTCCGCCGCCCTCGCCGGCCGTGACGAACACCATGTCCGCCTCAGCGAGCGCCTCGCGGATCTCCGCGCGGCTTTCCTCGGCCGCCTGGCAGCCCACTTCGGGTTCGCGCCGGCGCCCAGGCCGCGCGTGAGCTCTTCGCCGATGTGGATCGTCTTGTCGGCGTCGGACATCAAGAAAAGCTTGGCGGTCGGTATTCACCGCAATGAACTCGACGCCCTTGACGCCCGCTTCCACCATGCGGTTGACGGCGTTCGTGCCGCCGCCGCCTACGCCGACGACCTTGATGACCGCCAGATGCTCACCTGAAAAGTTAGGCATTATCTTCCTCCACAACGTGCTGCATTTTAGCTGCTGCGATTCTTCAATCGTGAACTGCGCATATGCCGAAGCATCGCACACGACGGACATTTTACACGATGAAGACCCATTTGCAACGAAAAACGCAGGGCGGGCGCCGCATACCCTCCACGAATACCACAAGTGCGCAATCGACTGAGGGCGGCAAGCAGAATCGCCCGGATCCCGCTATCTGCGGCAGCCCCTAAAGAGCGCGCCACGTCACGCGGTCGACCGTGCGAACGTTGATGTAAAACCACACCGGGATGCTCCTCGATGACTTTAAGGCACACGCGCTCCTCCTCGCGGATGTCCTCAGCGGGTCCGAACGCGATCTCGATGCCGCTCTCCAGAGTCAGCAACGTCGACTCCTCGTCGGTCGCCGAAACGGTCGTCACCTGACCGGCAAGCTCGGTCGTCATGCCCGCGACGATGGCGAGAGCGTTGTTGACGTTGGCATCGGAACAGCGCGTTCCCATCCGGGCGTCAAACCATAAGGCACGTCGGTGATATGCAGCACCGAGGCGGCGTCCTCGTAAATCTTCGGACTGAGGCTTTGCCCGATCGAGGAATCCTGTGCGGGAACGGCCATCAACCACGTTCCATCCTCGGCGCTGGCCCAACTTTTGAATGGTCTGGGTCGCTCCCATGGGTATCTCGACGATGGCGCCGAGCTTGCGCTCGGTGATGACGATCTCAAGCGTTCCGGGAACACGCGGTTGACCGTGACGCTTTGCACCCACGAGTCGCGCAGAAGAGAGTTCTTGATACCGTCGACGTCGACGTTGAGCAACGTGGTTCCCTGCGGGATGGAGACGAGCTGCGACACCTCGCTTTCGTGAGGTGATCGGCACCGACGAAGTCGACGTCTTGGATGGCGAACACGGATGAACGCGACAAGACGGCGAGGGCTATCACCGCCGCGACAATGAGCCCGACGATCACCCCGGCCGCGATCAGCGGGCCACGACGCTTCTTGCGCGCCTGTCGAGCGCGCTCAGCCCGCTCGATCCTGTCCACGTCGCCGATGACAACCGAAGTCACGCTCTGACGCGGTGTCACCTGAGCCGAACGAGGGCGGGGTCGCGGAGAAGGCGCCGCCTGCGCTGAGGCGAAGAACGGCGTGGCGACGAGGTGCTATACATTCCCGAAGGGAGCGCCGGAACGCATCTGAGGCGAGACGCGACGCTGCGCATTGCGCGGGTTGTTGCGACCCTGCGTCTTATTCGAACCCGAGGAACCTGACCTCGGGCGTGAGTTCGATGCCATACGCCTCGTACACCTTCGCTGTTAGATATCCGATGAGCTCGCGCACGTCGTGAGCGGTCGCATGACCGGTGTTGACTATGAAGTTCGCGTGAACATCCGACACGCGGGCCCCGCCGAGCGAGGCGCCTTTAAGCCCAAGTTCGTCGATGAGAGCTGCGGCCGACGCTCCTTCGGGATTGCGGAAGACGCTGCCGCAGCATGCGGCGTTGAGGGGCTGCGACTTCTTCCGACGCGCGAGATTCGCCTCCATTTTTCCACGGATGTAGAACGGATCCGCCGGCTTCGTCTCGATCTCGCATTCAAGCACCACCTCATCCGCGCGGATAGACGAGGTGCGGTATCCCCATGAAATCTCCGACCCTGGGCGTCTGATGAGCTCTTCGCGCGAGAACGTGGTGACGCTCACAACATGAGAGCCGATCCACTCATCGCGAGAGCCCCGCGTTCATGCGCAACGCCCCGCCGACGGTGCCAGGGGTTCCCACCGCGAACTCAAGACCTGCGAGGGAACGCTTGAACGCCTCTTGAACCACGGCGGATAGCAAAACGCCTGCGCCCACCATGAAGCGATGCGTTCGTCATCGACGCGCATGGCACGAAAATCCCGTCCGAGCGAGATCACGACGCCGGGAAGCCCTCGTCGGAGACGAGCAGGTTCGATCCCGGCCGACAACCGCCCAAGGAACGTCCTCGGCCTCGCACACGTCGACCAGACGTGAGCGCGCCGACCGAGGCGACCCGCACGTAGAAAACGCGCAGGCCCTCCAAGGCGATACGTGGTGTGCCGCGACATCGGCTCGTGAGCGTAGATGTCGCCGTCAAAGCGATCGTCGACGAGAAGAGCCTGAAGCGGCGATGTATGTCTTGTTGCCATAGGTCCCGGCTACGCCTCCCGAACCGCCAGCTCATCGAGTACATGAGGCCCGATCGCTGTGACGTCGCCCGCCCCCATGGTTATGATGAGGTCGCCGGGTTCAGCGAGCGCTGCCATGGCCGGGGCAACGTCAACCCTGCGAGAAACGTAATGCGCCTCGGGGTGGCCGGCATGATCTAGGATGACGCTGAGGAACGTCTTCCCCGTCACACCCGGAACAGGGGCTTCACCTGCGGAGTACACGTCCATGAACGTGATAGTGTCCGCACCGTCGAAGGCGCATCCGAACTCGTCCCTGAGAACCTCCGTGAAGAGAGGGGCGCGCGAGTAACGGTGCGGCTGGAACAGGACGTGGACGCGCTTGAAGTCGAGGTTCTTCGCCGCCTCAATGGTCGCGGCGATCTCGGTGGGATGGTGCGCGTAATCATCGACGACGGTGACCCCTGCCCGCCTCGCCGACCAAGTCGAAGCGCCTGCGGACGCCGGAGAACTCAGCGAGCTTCTCGGCGGCAAGCTCCACGTCCAAACCAAGGGCGTCGACGAGCGTCAGAACCGCCACGCCGTTGGCGACGTTGTGGGCACCGGGATTCTGCTTGATGGAACCGCCGACCAGCTTGCCGCTCGGCAGGCGGAGCTCAAACGTCGACCCGACGCCATGCGGTGCGGCGTCGAGGATGCAGGCGTCGCACGATTCGTCGAAGCCGTAAGTAACGACCGATCCCGAGCCGCGTCGCGCAATCTCGACGAGCCGAGCGTCATCGCCGCACACCACGACGGGATTGCCGGCGGGCACCGAGCCGATGAACTTCTCGAACTGCTCGTAGATCTCCTCGAGATCCTCGTAGTGATCGAGATGATCGGTCTCAACGTTCGTGACGATGATGGCGGCAGGTGACAGGTACGTGAACGACTTATCGGACTCATCCGCCTCGACCACGTAATATCGCCCCGCGCCCGAGTGGGCGTTGGTGCCGTAGGACCTCACGATTCCGCCGATGAGAAACGTCGGATCCTCCCCCATGGCATCGAGCGTGAAGGCGAGCATGGAGGACGTGGTCGTCTTACCATGGGTGCCGGCGACGGCAAGCGTGTCGAGACCGCGCCCGAGATGTGCGAGCATTTCGGCGCGATGGCAGATGCTCAGACCGCGGCGGCGGGCCTCGACGAGCTCCGGATTGTTCTCGAGGATGGCGGTCGACACCACGATCATCGGCTCGCCATCGGGAACGTTCTCCGCACTCTGGCCGATAAACACCCTGCACGCCGTCTTCTTCAAGCTGCTTGGTGTAGCGGCTTTCCTTCAGATCCGATCCGCTGACGCGCATCCCCTGGTCGTGGGCAACATGGGCGATGCCGCTCATGCCGACGCCGCCGATGCCTATGAAGTGCAACGCCTCGGTGGTAGCTTCGTTCATGACCTATTCCTCCTGAGCGGCCGCGACTAAACGAACGGCCATTGATCGATCGTGAGATGTGGGGCTATTGTAATACGAGCGTCTAAGCCAGCGCCGCGCCTATCACAACATCTGCCAAGTTGGCGGCGGCATCGGCGGACTTGCGCGCTCGCGCCGCTTCGGTCATGCGCGCGCGAAGCGCCTCGTCGTCGACGAGGTCGAAGACCGCCCGCTTGAACTCATCGGTCGCAAGCGCGTCATCGGCGATCATCGACGCGCATCCTGCTTCAACGTACGCCCGCGCGTTCGTGGTCTGATGATCCTCGGTCGCGAAGGGGAAGGGGACGAGCAGCGCGGGGACGGCCAACGCGGATATCTCGGCAAAGCGAGGTGGCGCCTGACCGGGAGATGATCATGTCGCAGGCAGCGAGCGTCTCACCCATACGGTCCTGATAGCCCATAAGCTGCCAGCGGCTGCTCTCTTCTTCGGTCAAGGCGAGACGCTCCGTCACAGCATCGAGCTCTTTGGGCCCGGTGATGTGAACGATGCGCAAGCCGGGACGGGCGAGCAGCTCGTCTTTCAACGAGGCGACGGCCTCGTTGATGCTGCGCGCGCCAAGGCTCCCGCCGAAAACGAGTAGCATGCGCTCGTCCTCCTCGATACCGAGCATCGCACGCCCCGGGCCCTGTCGGCTTTCAGCACCGAGGACCTCACGGGGTTGCCGGTCACATGAACGCGCGTCTGATCGTCAAGATCACGCGCGGAATGCTCGTAGGTGATGCACACGGCGGAGGCGTGTTTTGCTAGATACTTGTTGGCCATGCCCATAACCGAGTTCTGCTCGTGCACAACCACGGAACGCCCATCGAAAGCGCGGCACGTGCCACAGGTATGGAGACGTAGCCCCCGAACCCCACGACGACATCGGGTTTAATCTCGGAGAACCAACGCTTGGCCGCATGCGTTGACTTCAAGATCTTCGCGATCCCGGTGAACAGGGTCGTCGGATGGTTTCGATTGAACCCCGATGCCTCGAAACCGGTGAAGGGAACACCGGCCTGAGGGACGAGACGCGATTCAACCCCGTTCGGAGTGCCCGCGAAACGCACGTCCCAGCCGCGATCGGACAGCACCTCCGCCAAAGCGAGAGCGGGGTTGATATGCCCCGCCGTGCCACCGCCCGAAAGAACTGCCAGCATGACGATTACCTCCTTGATCTGCGCGGCATTTCGATCCGCTCGTAACTATCGAACCTTCTGGATCCCGACCCCGAACGCGAGGAAGCCCCTCCTGCGCCCCGAGCGCGAGGACGTTCTCCTCCCCTGTCCGCATCGACGCCCGAACGGGAGGGGTTGCGCGATTCGCCGTCGAGGTGATCACGCGAGACGCGTGACGATGAAGAGGTCGAGGTAGCGCGCACAACGCGCAGATCGGCGCGTCGCCGTTCATAGACCGAAGAATCCGACGCGGCGTTGGACACCGACAGGATAAGACCGACGATGATCATCGAGGCCACCAGCGAGGTGCCGCCCGAGGAGATGAACGGCAGGGGCTTTCCCGTCGTCGGCAGCACGCCTATCGCGCAACCTATGTTGAGGAAGGCCTGAGCGACCAACATAATGGAGCAACCCGCCGCGATCATCTTGCCGAGATCATCCGGCGCGTTCGCTGCAATGCGCATGCCCGAGACGAGGATGACGAGGAACAGACCGATAACCAGAAGGGCGCCGAGCATGCCGATCTTCTCGCAGACTATCGCGAAGATGAAGTCGCTCTCTGAACCAAACAGGTACTGGAACCGTTCGTGGGAGTTGCCGACGCCCACACCGAGCAGCCCGCCTTCAGCGATGGCGTAGTACGAGCGTATGATGTTGTACCCCGTGCCATAGCCGTCCTGGCCGTCGTTCCAAGGGTCGAGGTACACCATGCGGTCAGCACGATAGCCCACGCCGAAAATGGAGACGAGCACGACAACGATCCGGCGACGCACAAGGCGATCATAAACCGCGTCGACACGCCTCCGATCCACATGACGGCCAGAATTCCCACCGCGCAGATAAGAGTCGTCCCGAGATCGGACTGCGACTTTGTACATGAACACCAGGGGCGCGAGCACGAAGATGAGCGCCTGGATGCCCGCCGCTTTCGCCTCGATGGAACCCGCGCGCAGATCATAGAGCACACGCACCGCCATGAGAAGGAGCGCGATCTTGACGAACTCGGAAGGCTGAAGGCCGATAGGCCCCAGCTGCAGCCAGCGCTTAGCACCGTAAAGCTCGGTGCCCATGAGCGCCGTCAGCGCCAAAAAAGCGCGACGGCGATAAGCCAAATAATCCAAACCGCGCGCGTGCACCAAGCCGTATGGGGATGAGCTTCCACAAAACGACGACGCACACGATGCCGATCAGCGCGAACTCCACCTGGCTCGCAAGATCACTCAGAGGGTCCTTCCCATCGTTGATGAGCTCGACGGACGTCGTGGAATACACCATGACGAAACCGATGAGCAAAAAAGGCCGAGCACCGCGACGACGAGCGCGATGCGCGCAGCGCGCATCAGCAGGCAACGACGAGGCGCTGTTTCCACGCGCCATCGCCTAACGCCCCGCAGCCGCGGCCGCACGTTCGGAAACATAGCGCTTGAACGCGTCACCACGCTCCTCGAAGCAGGAGAACTCGTCGAACGAGGCGCAGGCGGGCGAAAGCAAGACGACGTCTCCGCGCTTCGCCCGGGCAAGGGCGACATCAAGCGCCTGCTCGAGCGAAACGGCCTCGTCACCGGAACGCCCTGCTCCGCGAGCGGGGCGAAAGCCTCGAGGAAGCGCTCGCGTGACTCGCCGAAGCACACGACGCCGCGCGCGTCTTCGGCGCAAGCGGCGACCAGCGGTGACAGATCGGTCCCTTTGTCGCGTCCCCGAGAAGGATATAGGGCTTCACAGGTCGAAACGCGACCAATGCCTTCAGCACGGCATCGACGTTGGTCGCCTTCGAGTCGTTATAGCACGCGACGCCGTCGATCTCGCCTGCGGGCTCGATACGATGCTCGAGAGCGCCGAACGAACGCAAGCCGGCCTTGACGGCCGACACATCAGCTCCCAGCGCCACGGCCGCAGCCGACGCAGCGAGCGCGTTGGCAACGTTGTGCTCGCCTTTGATGAGCAGCTCGTCGGCACGCACGAGATCGATCTCCTCATCGCCGAACGCGATGCGCATCATAGACCCCCTCCGCCAAAAAGGCGGCGTTGGCGCTGCCGCACACGGTCCGCATGTCGCCGTCCAAACCTCGACCGCAGCCGAGCGGAAGATAGGAGAACCCGCGCTCCTCGTCGGAACGCATCTTGAGCTCGCGAACTTTCGCGCGAACCTCCTCATCACACGCATCGAGGACGGCCAGGGACCCCGGCGTCTTCGCGAGGTTGGCGAGCACCTTCCACTTCGCGGCCGCGTAATTCTCATGGGACCTATGCCAAGAAAGATGATCGGGCGTTATGTTGAGCACCACGGCGACTTCGGGCGCGAAGTCCCTCGTCGACGCGAGCTGGTAGGACGAGACCTCCGCGACGAACACATCTGCCGCGTCGGACGCGACGGCGTCGATGCAGGTGTCCCCCTATGTTGCCCACGGCGCAAGCGTTCATTCCCGCCTTGTTCAGCAAGTGCGCGCATAACGCCGTGGTCGTGGTCTTGCCGTTGGTTCCGGTGATGGCGACCCAACGGGAATCGGCACGGCTCTCGCGCCAAGCGAACTCGACTTCGCTGATCACCTCAAGCGAAGCGCGCGCGGCGCTCAGGTAGAAGTCGGAGAACTCGGATATGCCGGGGCTCGCGATGCACAAGTCGAAGGAACCCTCGACCCTCTCGTCGTCGAACACCACGCGTGCGCCCCGCGAGGCGGCGTCTTGCGCCCAGCGGCGCGCCTCCTCACCCGGAGAGCCAGCGTAGATGACGAGTTCGGAAACGCGCCCGCCCAAGCGATCGAGCAGGTACGCCGCGCATGAGCGACCGCTCACGCCGAGCCCGAGGACGACGACGCGGCCAAGTCGCGCGGGCGCGAGCTTGCGCCCCGCGAGCATCTCATGTCGATTCATCATGCAACCACCATCATAGACTCGGCAAAGTACAGAACGAAGCCGCATGCAGCGAGCACGCCGGATACGATCCAGAAGCGGACGACCACCTTCGTCTCGCTCCACCCCTTCTTCTCGAAGTGGTGATGAAGCGGAGCCATGAGAAAAACGCGCTTCTTCGTGCGCTTGTAGTAAAACACCTGGATCATAACCGAGAGAGCCTCGGCGACGAACAGGCCGCCGATGATGATGACGACGAACTCGGTCTTGGTGACGACGGAAAGGCAGCCGAGCGCCATACCAAGAGCGAGTGAACCGGTATCGCCCATGAAAATATCCGCAGGAAAGGAATTGAACCACAGGAAGCCGATGCAGGCACCCGCGAGCGCAGCGGCGAAGATGGCGGGTTCAAGCATGTTTGAACGATAAGCGATGGCGGCCATGACGATCATGACGACCATGACCGTGCCCGCGGCCAGACCGTCAAGGCCGTCGGTGAGGTTGACGGCGTTGCACATGCCCATGAGAAAGATGAGCGTGAACAGCACGTAGAGCACCGGGACGGAAATGCCGCCGCCGATGGGGATGACCCAGGTGATGATACCGAGATCGAAGGTGTAGACGAACGGGATCTCAACGGTCGGCTCGACACCGAGCAGATTGACGGCGACCAGGACGAACACGCCGGCAATAAAGAACTGCCCGACGAGCTTGGCCGCAGGGGTCAAGCCGAGGGAGCGCTCGTGTATCACCTTCGAGGCGTCGTCGATGAACCCGAGGACGCCGGTGAGAAGCGTGGCACCCAGAAGGAGGAACGTTTCGGGAACGGGGACGCCCACGAGAAGCGTCACCACGGCGACGGCGATGAGCATGACGACGCCGCCCATGGTGGGCGTGCCCTGCTTCACCAAGTGGCTTTCAGGGCCGTCGGCGCGCACCTGCTGACCGATATGGCTAGATTTGAGCGCACGGATCCACGCGGGCATGAGCACGATGGTCAAGACAAGAGCCAAGACGATGGCGAGAAACACCAAAAACGTCGGATATGACGAAAAAATCGAGAACATGTTAGCTAACCAATCCCTCTACGACGCGCTCGAGCCCCATGAAATGCGATGCCTTAACCAACACCGCGTCCCCCGGCTCCAAACGCGCATCGAGCACTTCGAGAACATCCGCGACCGCATCGACGCAGACGACCTTCTCTTCTTCCATACCGCCCTCGATCGCTCCGCGCGCGATATCGCGCGCGCGAGCCGCCCACGCAGATCAAATAATCGAGGGAAAGCGATGCCGCCGTACGGCCGACACCGCGATGACACGCGCGGGCGAAGTCGCCGAGCTCGCCCATATCGCCGAGCACGGCAATGCGGTCGCCTTCGACTGACAAAGCGGCGAACATGGCAAGCGATGCGCGCATCGAATCGGGATTCGCGTTATAGGCATCGTTGACGAGCAGATAGCCGCCTCGGGCCTCGATGATCTCCTGCCTACCGCTTTCCGGCATGGCACGCTCAAGAGCACGTGCGATGACATCGACGCCCATGCCGAGGGAGCGCGCGACGGCTGCGGCGGAGCAAGCGTTCGAAACATTGTGCATTCCGCGAAGATTGAGATGGCACTCCGCCTCCTCGACAAGACCGGGGTCGTCGGCGTCGAAACCACGCATGCGCAGCGTGAACACAGGGCGACCCTCCTCGTCGAGACGGGCGTCGCACGCCCACACGCGCAGAATCGCGAGATCCGCGTCAGGCGAACCGCCGAACATAACGCAGGAGACGTTTCGCTCGGCAAGCTCGGCCTCGCCGATCGTGAACGCGGTGTAGTCATCATCGGCGTTGAGGAACGCACGTCCCGTGCCTGCGGGAAGGGAGCAGGCCAGCTCCGCTTTCGCGTGCGCGATGTTCTCGCGGCTTCCCGAGCAGCTCGATATGGCTCTCGCCGACGTTGGTGATCAACCCCCAGTCGGGACGAACGAAGCGACACAGCTGCGCGATCTGGCCCAGACCGCGCATGCCCATCTCAACTACGACGACCTCGGTCTCAGGATCGGCGGCAAGCAACGTGCGGGGAACGCCGAGCTCGTTGTTCTGGTTGGCCTTCGTCGCAACCACCGAGTGCGCAGCCGCCACCACGTCACGCACGAGATTCTTCGTGGTGGTCTTACCGGTCGACCCCGTGAGGCCGATAATGCGCCCACGCAGGTGCCCGCGCCACTGCGCAGCAAGGTCAGTCACCGCACTCGCCGTGTTGGGAACCGCGATGAGAGCGGCTCCGAGTTCTTTGGCGAGCAGAACCACCGTCTCGCAAGGACGCTCGGTCACCAAGACGCAACGAGCGCCTGCGCGCAGAGCCGCCCCCCACGAAGTCGTGCCCGTCGACGCGCTCGCCGGGCAAGGCGACGTAAAGCCAGCCTGGCTCGACCTCACGAGAGTCCCACGTGACCCCGCACATCAACTCCGTCGGGTCGATGGGCTCAACGATGAACTCGCCGCCCGTGTAGGCGGCGATCTGCTTGAAATTCAGGCGCAAGGCTACTCGCCTTCCTCGGTCTCACGGTCGCGATCGAGCTCTTCGGCGGCGACGATGCGGTCGTCGAAGGGAAGAACCTCGTCGCCGACGAGCTGATAATCCTCATGTCCCTTGCCCGCGAGCAAAATGCAGTCCCCGGGTGCGGACACCTCGATGGCACGCGCGATGGCGCGACGCCTGTCGGGCTCGACCTCGAAACGATCCCGCCCATCGCCCATTCCCGCGAGAATGTCGTCGATGATGGCAAGCGGGTCTTCATGGCGGGGGTTGTCGCTGGTCACGACAGCGTAATCTGCTGCAAGCGCGGCTTCGCCCATGATGGAGCGCTTCGAGGAGTCGCGGTTGCCGCCGCACCCGAACACCACGATGGTGCGCCCCTGCGAAAGCGCCTTGATGGACGAGATCGCCTTGGCGAGCGCATCGGGCGTATGAGCGTAATCGACGTACACCGAGATGTCGTCACGGCGGGAGCTCTTCACGCGCTCAAGGCGCCCCGCACCGAGGGAACGTCCGAAAGCGCCTCGACGATGACGTCGACCGAAACGCCGAGCTGCATGCCGACGGCGAACGCCGTCATGACGTTCTCGACGTTAAAGCGACCCACGAGCGGATACGAAAGGGGGAACGCGGTTCCCGCGCACATCGAGCACGATGTCGGTGTGCGTGGCGGCGTAATCGATCTCGACAGGGTGAATCTGAGCTGCCGCATCGAACCCGGTGGTGATGACCGAGTCCCCGTTGGCGGTGCAGCGGCGCAGGAGTTCCTGCCCCCACTTGTCGTTGACGTTGATAACCCGTCGCGCAGGGTAATCGCGTGAGAACAGCAGGGCCTTCGCCTCGAAGTACGCGTCAAAGGTCTTATGGTAGTCGAGATGATCCTGCGTGAGATTGGTGAACGCGGTCACCGCGAAACGCGTCTTCCACGTACGCTCGAGATCGAGGGCGTGGGAGCTGACCTCCATGGCGACGGCGCCGCAGCGGCTATCGCGCATGCGCGCGAACATTCGCTGGAGGTCGGGTGACTCGGGCGTGGTGTGCTCGGACTTCTCATGATCGTCGCCGATCTGAATGCCAACGGTGCCGATGACGCCGGTGCGCATGCCCGCGACACGGGCGATAGGCTCGACGAGGTAGGTCGTGGTGGTCTTGCCGTTGGTCCCCGTGACGCCGACGAGTTGAAAACTCTCGGAGGGGTTGTCGTAGAAGTTCGCCGCCGCATGCGCCATCGCCTTGCGACTGTCCGAGACGACCACCTCGGTAACGTCGGTCGCATCAGCGAGGTAGACCTTGCGCTCGACGACGAGGACCTTCGCCCGCGATCGATCGCATCCTGAGCAAAGGAATGACCATCGGTGGAAAAACCGACGATGCAGAAGAACATGTCCCCGGACGTGACCCGATCGCTTCGATACGCGAGGCCCTCCACGGTCTCATCGGGATTTCCGAGGATGGTGCACTCAAGTCCCTCAAACAACTCAGCGCATGTCTTGCTCATGATACAGGTCCTTATCCGCACGATTTTGTACTGATCTACAGCATCCGCCATTATATCGTGAAATATCGAGGCCACCGACGCTTCGCTGTAAAACCTCGTTGGCACTCACAAAACATACCAATTGACTTGACGAGTTGTCGATGAAGCCCGTGAAGCACAGGTTGTAAAGCCCCTTGACGTAGACGCCCTCACGCGCGCCCTCGGCGGTCGAGGTCTTTCCCACCACGTCAAGCCCCTCGATAGCGGCGTCTTTGCCGGTGCCGTCGGTGACGACGGTCCTCAGCATGCTCTTGATGTCATCGAGGGCCTCGCTATCGGTGATCACCTGCTCGGTGGGGTACGTCGGATGCTCTCCCGTCTGAGGCAGCGAAATGAGGAAATGCGGGTGACCTCGACGCCCCCTGTTGGCGAGCGCGCCGTAGAAGCGGGTCATCTGAAGCGGTGTCACCGAGATGCCCTGCCCGAAACTCACGTTGTAGCCGGTGATGAGCGCCCAGTCGGTGTAATCGAGCAGATATCCCGACGCCTCACCCGGATAGTCCACGCCCGTCGCCTCGTTGAGGTTGTATCGGATGATGGCGTCGTAAAGCTTGCTGAAGCCCAGCTTCTCGGAAGCCAAGGAAATGCCGACGTTCGATGATTTATCGAGGATCTGGCGAAGCGTCATGGTCTCGTCCCCGCGGTCGTGCGCATCGGACACCTCGTATTCATCAGCCTGGATGGCGCTCGGGCAGAACAGCGTGTCCTCAGGCGACATGACCTTGTTTTCAAGCACGGCCATGGTCGACACCGTCTTGAAGATGGAGCCGGGCTCGAAGGCCTGGGAGACGGGCGAGAGGTTGAATGCGTCGGACTCGGCCTCCTCGCGGTTCGTCGGATCGAGATAGGGAAGCGAGCAGATGGCGTAGATCTCGCCGGTCGCGGCGTCCATCACCACCGACGTCCCCTTTTCACCCGCGATGCGCGGATCCTCCACGCCCGCCTTCAAAGCCTGTTCGACGCTGTCTTGCAGCTTTATATCGATCGATATCATGATGTCTTGGCCGTCAACGGCGGGGGACGTCCTCGGTCACGCCTCCGGGAATGGGCGTGCCGTCTCGACCGCGCTGCGCCGAATAGGTCCCGGGCGTCCCCTTCAGAATCTCGTCATACTGCAGTTCCAATCCGGTGAGACCGTTTCCGTCAACGTCGCACACCCCGATGACCTGCCCGCCGATGGCGCCGTTGGGATACTCGCGTCGCGAGTCCTCGATGAAATAGATTCCGGCGATGTCGAGCTGCTCGAGCTTCGCCGCCGCCTCCACGTCGGCCTGGCGCTTCACGTACGCGAACGTCGCCGTATCGCTGTCGAGCACGTCGGTGTAGTCCGACGCTTTCCCGCCAAGCGTCTCGGCGATCTTCGTCGCCGCGTAGGAAACGTCGGTTATCTCGCTCGGGTCGCAGTACACCGTCGTGGCATCGACGCTCGTCGCGAGCACCACGCCGTTGCGGTCGTATATGGTTCCGCGACGCGCCGAAATGTCGAAACTGATGGTGCGCGACGCCTGAGCCTGAGAGGAGTATTCGTCCGAGACGATGACCTGCAGGTAGAACAGGCGCGCGAAGAACACAAGCGCTAAAGCGACGAATACGATGAATATGATCTTGAACTTGCTCGAGTCGGCGAAATCAGAGAGGGCCGAAACTCGGCCCTCCGTCGACGATCGATGAGACTGGGAGCGAAAGCGGCTCGAGTTCGAGCCGCGATGGTCGCGAGGGCGCTCGGACACCGCGTTCCTCCTCACATCAGCTGACGGCGGCGACGCTGCCCGACAAAAGAGGTTTCCCGCCTCGTCGGTCACGACGACGTCACCCGAAAGATCGATATTCTCCACATCGGCTGCCGCGCCCATGTCAAGCGCTGCCGCCTCGGCCTTGATGCGCGTCGGGTTCGACAGCATGCTCTGCGTGACCTCGAGGTCGCTGCCCTCGGTGCGCGCATCGTTGATCTGACCCGCAAGCTGCTGGGATTCGATGGACGTGGTCACCGTCGCAGCGCTGATGGCGACGCGGGCAAAAGCCGATGACGGCGAACAAGACGAACGCCGACAACGGCGATCTTGGCAGCTGCCGACACGGCGGAGTTGAGCGCGTGCCCGCTTGCCCCTGACCGCGCACGACGCTGATTCGAGGCTGCTCCTCATGCGCGCGTCGCTGCTCGTATGCACGCTCGGCGTAGTCGTATGCCGGCAACGCGCTCATATCTCAACCTCCCCTGTTACGTTGCAGGGCGTGCCCGTGCAGACCCCGCATATGATCGATTAACGTTTGACCGCAACACGCAGCTTCTGCGCTGCGCGCCCGCGGGTTTCGCCTCGACCTCCTCAGGTTGGGAAGCCGAGGCTTGCGCGTGACGACATCGAGCACAGGCTCCTTGCCGCACACGCAAACCGGCAACCGGCGGACACGTGCACCTGTTCGCGAACGAAGCGAACGTGTCTTTCACGATGCGATCCTCCAGCGAGTGATAGCTGATGACCGCGATTCGACCCCCGGATTCAGCCAGCGAACCGCCGCGTCGAGCCCTCGACGCAAGACGGTCAGCTCCGAGTTGACCTCTATCCGAAGCGCCTGAAACGTCCTTTAGCGGGATGCCCGCCGGCTCGTCGCGCCGACGCAGGTATCGCCGCCTTGATGATCTCGACGAGCTGCGCGCTCGTCTCGATCGGCTCGCTCGCGGGCTTTGACGATGAACTCGGCGATGCGACTCGCCCACTTCTCGTCGGAATAAGCGCGAATGATCCGAGCGAGATCTGCTGCGTTGTAGGTGTTGACGATCTCTGCTGCATCGAGGGTTTGGTTACCCGGATCCATCCGCATATCGAGCGGGCCGTCCTCCTTGAAGGAGAAGCCCCGTGACGGCGTATCGATCTGGACCGAGGAAACACCGAGGTCGAACAGGATCGCGTCGATCCCGGGGACCGCAACCGAAACCAAAAGGTCATCCAGATCTCCGAAGTTCCCGCGCAAAGCTCGAGACAGGGCCTTCGCCCATCGGGGACCGTCGAGAGCCTGCACGCCGCGTCACGCAACGCCACCTCATCTTGATCCACCCCCGATCAGCATGCCTTCAGCACCGAGTCGCTGCGCGGCTTTCGAACGAATGCCCTGCGAACCCGAGCGTCGCGTCGACGTAAACATCGCCCGCATGAAGCTCGAGAGACTCCATGCACTCGGATAGCAGAACCGAATATGTCGGTATTCGCTTGTCATAACGCTCACGTCTTACGACTAGTTGTAGAACAGCGACAAATCGATGTCGTCGTTCATCTCTTCGTAACGCTTCGCATCCCAGATCTCGAAACGACCCGTATTGCCCACTATCACTACCTCCTTGTCGATGCCAGCAGCAGCTCGCACCTCAGCCGGAAGCATGATGCGGCCCGAGGAATCAACCTCGACGTCGCGTGCGCGACCCTTCAGCTTGCGACGAAGCTTCACGTGAACGCGGTCAGACTCCTTTGAATTCACCAAATTTGTCGACGAAGAGCTTGTCGACCCATTTGTTGAAGTCGGGAGTCTCGAAAACGTACACGCACTCGTCGCCGAGCTCGAGCGTCACCACGAGATCCTTGGAAAGCACCTTGCGGAATTTCGCGGGGAGGGCGACGCGGCCCTTGGCGTCGACCTTAAAGCGAAACTCGCCGTTGAGATCAACCTGGCGCGGCTGATCAGCGAGCTCCCTCTTTGCCGACGACTTCGGTCATGCGCCCTCTCCGTGTTGCGTTTGCGGATGATTTCGAAGTGTGTTGATGCTGCGTTTCGAAATCCCGACAAGGTATGTTCCGTGCGCTGCATATTACCCCACATTGCCCCACTTCGCAACATTTTAGGACTTATATTCCACCACCGACGCCACATCGCAACGCGGGGCAAGGCTCTCATCCCCTTGTCCGTAATACGCAATATCACGGATGGACAGCACCCATAGAGCTAGTGCAACACAATATGTTGTAGGTAGTAAATACAGACTGCACGGCATATGGAACGCGGTGGGGCGCGGTGGGGGGCGCAGTGAGATCAAATGGGGTGAAATCGCACGCCGCTTCGCGTTGACTCGGTTTTTTCGATGTGAACGCCCCTTCAACTCACGTTCACGTCACGCCCACATAAAAGCGATCCAAGAGGGCGGGCGGGATGCTGCGTGGCGTGCGCCGGCGGTCACGAGAGGACGGGACGGATGCTGCGCAGCGTGCGCCCGGCGATCTCAAAAGAAGCAAGTAGGCACCAGGCGGCGTGCGCCGGCGATCGCGGGGCGCACCGATGCGCGTTCGAGTCTAAGCCGTTCGGCGCGGATGAAGGAAAGCTGGCGATGCGCCCGCTTCCGCCTATTTGGCGCGAGGATGAGCCGACATGTACTCTTCCCTAATATGAGTGCGGTCGAGGTGGACGTAAACTTGCGTCGTCGAGATGTCGGCATGACCCAAGATCTCCTGAATGACGCGAAGGTCCGCCCCACCCGCGAGCATGTGAGTTGCGAACGAATGCCGAAGCGTATGGGGATGCAGACCCTCTATGCCCACGCGCGCACCGGATTCCGCCACGATGCGATGCACGCTTTGACGCGTAAGGCGCCCTCCGCGCGCATTGAGATAGACCGCGTCGCTGTCGCCCGAGGCGATGCGATGGGCATGAGCGTAGAGCCTCGGACGCGCTTCCTCGAGATAGCGGGACAAGCGCGCTGCGGCAACACCCGAGATGGGAACATAACGCTCTTTGCCTCCCTTGCCCACCACGCGAAGGAAGCCTTCCTCCAAAAAACACTCCCGACAAGGCGAGACCCACGGCCTCGCTCGCACGCAGACCGCATCCGTAGAGCACCTCGAGAAGAGCGGAATCCCTCAGCCCGGTCGGCGTCGTCAGGTCCTGAGAATCGAGTACCGCGCTCATTGCCTCGACGGACAGAACGTCGGGCAAACGCTCGGGGATCTTAGGCGTCGAAATCCCCTCCGCAGGATTGCTCTGGGCAAGCCCTTCCCGAAGCAGATAGCGATGAAACCCTTTCACCGACGCCATGCGACGGCGCACCGTCGAAGGAGCAAAGCCACGTTCGGCCAGTTCAACCTCGAAGGCGATCACATCGCCTTTCATCACCTCGTCAACATACGACACGCCGCGATCGTCGGAGAGGAACGCGCGATACAGAGCGAGGTCGGACGCATACGCTTCGACGGTCAAAAGGCGAGCAACCGCGCTCGACGCGCAGGTACGCCAAATAGTCCTTCACCAGCTTATCCACAACCGACCCCTCCTTGCGCCTCGTCCCTACGCGCGTACATTAGCAATTGTAAACGCATCCGTCCTCGAATTAGGCGATTCGCGGGACGGCAGCCGATGAGCGCAACGCACAGCGCGGCCTGTGCCCAGGCAAAGCTCGGCACACGGCATGGTCCGCGCCCGAGCAGAGCGCCTCTACCCCTCCCCCACGCTGCGATTCTGTTTTACAAAGGCGTAACGGCGTCGTGCCCCCCTTCGCTATAATGCTCGTAATGCCCGCTGCGCAACCGCGTCGCCATGCCTTGACGGCGACGGACCAGCAAACAAGCCAACGTATTCCAACTGACAGGAGAGTCATGCTAAAAGGCTTCGACAACGATAAGTACATCGCCCTGCAGGCGGAGCACATCCGCGAGCGTATCAAACAGTTCGGGGGCAAACTCTACCTCGAATTCGGCGGCAAGCTCTTTGACGATTACCATGCCTCGCGCGTGCTGCCGGGATTCGAGCCCGATTCGAAGATCCGCATGCTGAAAAAAGTCTCGCCGACGACGCGGAGATCGTCATCACCATCAACGCGAACGATATCGAGAAATCGAAGATCCGCGGAGACCTCGGCATCACCTACGATGAGGACGTGCTGCGGCTCATGGACATTTTCCGCAGCATGGGGGTTTCTCGTCGGCAGCGTCGTGATCACCTGCTATGCAAACCAGCCCAACGCTGACGCATTCCGCAGGCGACTCAACGTCATGGGCATCACGAGCTATCTGCACTACCCCATCGAAGGATACCCGTACGACATCGACTCTATCGTCAGCGAAAGCGGCTACGGCAAAAACGACTTCATCGAAACCACCAGACCGCTCGTCGTCGTCACCGCGCCGGGGCGGGTTCGGGCAAAAATGGCGACATGCCTCTCGCAGCTCTACCACGAGAACCTGCGCGGGTGAAGGCGGGTTACGCGAAATACGAGACGTTCCCCATCTGGAACCTTCCGCTCAACCATCCGGGTCAACATCGCCTATGAGGCGGCGACCGCCGACCTCGACGATGACAACATCATCGATCCGTTCCACCCGAAGCGTACGGCGAGACCACGGTCAATTACAACCGCGACGTCGAGATCTTCCCCGTATTGAAGTCGATGATGGAGCGTATCCTGGGGAAAGCCCGTACAAGTCACCCACCGACATGGGCGTCAACATGGCGGGGATGGCCATCGTCGACGACGAGGCGTGCCGGGAGGCAAGCCGTAACGAGATCGTGCGACGCTACTTCAAGCCGCCGTTGAGCACAAGCGCAACGGCACCGGCGAGAAAGTTCTCGAGAAGCTCAAGATGATCATGAACCGCGCAGGCGTTACGACCAATCTCTCCCCTGCGCGCAGCGCAGCGCTGCTGAAGGAGGAGACGACCGGCGCCCCCGCCGAGCGATGGTGCTTCCCGACGGGCGCGTGGTGACGGGAAAAACGGGCAACCTGCTCGGCTCCGCATCGGCGTTGCTTATGCGAACGCCCTGAAAGGGGTATCGGGCGTCGACGACGAGCTCTACGTCATATCGGACGACGTGCTCGAGCCCATTTGCCATTTGAAAACCGAGCATCTGAAAAGCAAGAACCCCCGCCTTCACTCAGACGAGACGTTGCTGGCCCTCGGTCAGCTCGGTCACCAACCCCATCGCCGAGCGCTTGATCGACAACGTCGACAAGCTCAGGGGTTGCGACGCCTACTTCTCGGTGATTATCTCCTCCACCGACGAGAAGCTCTACCGCACCCTCGGAATCAACGTATGCTGTGAGCCGAAATACGAGCAGCATCGGTATTACCACAAGTAAGCACGCACCCTGCGTAAAGCAAACGCCTCTCCGGCGACGTCGCATCTTTTCGTTTCTCAACCAGAGCAACCGGAAGACGACAGAAACGGAGAGGCGTTTTTTCATGGACAAAACGGATGTCGATGAACGTAAGTCCGTATTCAATGTCGCCCATCTCGGTTGCCAGCGTGGGCTGGTAACCAACGGCGGACGGCATACGGCCCAGCAGTGCGGAAACCTCGGAACCTGCCTGGGAGAAGCGGAAGATGTTGTCGATGAATAGCAGGACGTCCTGGCCGCGATCGCGGAAATACTCAGCGGTGGTAAGGCCGGCCAGACCGATGCGCAGACGCGCTCCGGGCGGCTCGTTCATCTGACCATAGACCAAGCAGGTCTTGTTGATGACGCCAGACTCGCTCATCTCGAGGTACAGGTCGGTGCCCTCGCGGGTGCGCTCGCCGACGCCGGTGAACACCGAGGTACCGCCGTGCTCCTGGGCGAGGTTGTTGATGAGCTCCTGAATCAGAACGGTCTTGCCGACGCCGGCGCCGCCGAACAGACCCGTTTTGCCGCCACGGATGTAGGGCTCGAGCAGGTCAACGGCCTTGATGCCGGTCTCGAAGATCTCGGTCTTGGTGGTGAGCTGGTCAAACGCCGGTGCGGGATGGTGAATGGGCAGTAGGCGTCGACCTCGGGCATCTCCTTGCCGTCGACCGGCTTGCCCATGACGTTCCAAATGCGGCCGAGGGTCTGCTTGCCGACGGGCATCTTCATGGGGGCGCCCGTGTCAACGACCTCGAGCCCGCGCTGGAGGCCGTCGGTGGAGGTCATGGCAACGCAGCGAACAACGTCGCCGGGCAGCTGGCTCTCGACCTCAAGGATGGTGCTGATGTGACCGACGGGCGTGTCGACGTCAACCGTCAACGCGTTGTAGATGTTCGGCACGCCATTTTTGAACTTGACGTCCACAACGGCGCCGATGATTCGCGTGATGCGACCGACGCCGGCAGTGTCCGCTGCGTTCACAGCGATGGTATCTGCCATTAGTTCTCCTCCAATGCAGCGGCTCCACCCACGATCTCATTGAGCTCGGTGGTAATGGATGCCTGGCGTACACGGTTGTAGGTGCGCGTCGAGGTCGGCGATGATCTCGTTGGCGTTTTCCGTGGCAGAGTGCATCGACTTGCGTCGAGCGTGCGCCCTGCTCGGCTGCGGCCGAGTCGATCAGCGCCTGATGGACAACGGTGAACACGTAGCTCGGGATAAGCTTGTCGAGCACGTGCTCAGCCGAAGGGACGAACTCAAACGGAGAGGTCAGCCCCCTTGGGCGCCTCGTTCTCGTTCGCACGGGGACCACGAGCGGTGCGCAGAACCGTGGAGTCGAGCGGAAGGATGCGTTCCAAACGCAGCACCTGCTCGACGCGGTTCTTGGCGTGGAAGTAAGACACGATGTCCGCGCGGCCGATATGACCGTGCGCGTAGGCTTCGATCACGTAGTTGGCCACAATGCGGGCGTTTTCGACCGTGGGAGCATCGGACTCACCCACGATGCCCATGACCTTGTGCGGGTACTTGTGGAAATAATCCGTTGCCTTACGACCGCAGGTAATGAGCTCGACTTCCTTGGCACCATGGCGGTAGAAGTGGTTGATGCGCTGCTCGGCTGCACGCTCCACCTGCACGTTGAAGCCACCGGCCAGTCCACGGTCGGAGCTGATCGCGATCACCAGGGCGCGCTCGTAGGACTCGGGTTCCTGCAGGGGCGGGTTGCTCGTATCGGTGCCCGCGTCTTGGGCGACCGTGAGCATGACATCGGTGATGGCGGCGGTGTAGGCCTCGGGCTCGCCTCGCGCTGAAGCGCGCGAGCGATCTTGGCCGTCGCCACCATCTCCATGGTGCGCGTGATCTGCTGGGTCGTGGAGACCGAGTTGATACGCTTCTTTATTTCGCGGAGGTTAGCCATAGGGCCTAGTTCTCTCCCGCTTCCTCATCGGACGCGGATGCGCCCGAAGCCTGCGCCTCGCGCGAAGCGAGGAACTGGCTCTTGTAATCACGGATGGCAGTGCCGAGCTGCTGCGCCACCTCGTCGCTCATCTTGGCCGTGCGGAACTCCTCGAGCAGCTTGCGGTGAGCGCCCTTGAGGTAATCCACCAAGCCGTCACGGAACGGGACGATATCCGCAAGCTCCATGTCGTCCAGGAAGCCCTCGTTGCCAGCGAACAGCACGGCAACCTGCTCCACCAACCGTCAAGAGCCTTGTAGCGGTTCTGCTTGAGAAGCTCGGTCATGCGGGCGCCATGGATGAGCTGCTTTTTGCGTAGCCGCATCAAGTCGCTGCCGAACTGCATGAAGCCGGCGAGCTCGCGATAGGACGCAAGGTCCAGGCGCAGGTTACCCGCCTGCTGCTTCATGGCCTTGGTCTGCGCATCGCCACCGACGCGGGACACGGAAATGCCCACGTCAACTGCCGGGCGCTGGCCCTGGAAGAAGAGCTCGGACTGCAGGTAGATCTGACCATCGGTAATGGAAATGACGTTGGTCGGAATGTAGGCCGAGACGTCGCCGTCCTGGGTCTCGATGATCGGCAGAGCTGTCATGGAGCCATAACCGTTCTTCTTGGACATCTTGACGGCACGCTCGAGCAGACGAGAGTGCAGGTAGAAGATGTCGCCAGGATAGGCCTCGCGTCCGGGCGGACGATGCAGCGTCAGCGACATCTGACGGTAGGCCACAGCCTGCTTGGACAGGTCATCGTAGATGACGAGCACGTGGCCGCCGGGGTTGGTCTCGCTGGCGGGCTTGCCGTCCTCGCCGTTGTACATGAAGAACTCGCCGATAGCGGCACCGGCCATAGGCGCGATGTACTGCATAGGGGCGGAATCGGCAGCGGTGGCCGAAACGATGACCGTGTAGTCGAGCGCATGCTGAGCGGCCAGGGTCTCGCGGATGTTGGCAACCGTGGAGGCCTTCTGGCCGATGGCTACATAGATGCAGACCATGCCCTTGCCGCGCTGATTGAGGATAGCGTCGATGGCGATGGCGGTCTTACCGGTCTTACGGTCACCGATGATGAGCTCACGCTGACCGCGACCAATCGGAATCATGGAATCGACGGCGAGCAGGCCTGTCCTTGAGCACGTGGCGAGCCTTGTTCAACTGCGAGATCACGCTCGCGTCGATGCGCTTGCCGTTAACGCTCATGATGATGCCGCCGAGGATAGACTCGTCGATGTGCTCGCGCAGCACCGCCTTCTTCCCCAGTTCGGCCTCTGCCTTCTCGATAATGATGTGGCGCAGGTTGTCGTCGAGTGCAACGACGGTCGTAACGTCTACCACACACAAGTTGAGCTTGCTATCAAGCTCGTCCCCGAAAGCCTTGAGCACGCGGGGCAGCAGCTCGGCGTCTCCGCGCTCCGCCATGACCGCCACAACGCTGAGGAAAGCCTCGTTGCAATCGGCGAACACGGCGTTCGCCAGATCGAAGCGCTGCTTCGGGCTGTAGGTCACGTCGGACAAGGCCATGGAGAGATCCATGTCGGAGTGCATGAGGCGGATGATATCCTCCATCTGACTTTGCACCTCCGAGCACGGCATCCTGGCCGCCAATTTCATACGCGGCGTCAAACATGGCGCGCGTATGCGAGAACTTCTTCTTTGACGACAAGACGATTAGTTGGCATTGAAGCTACCTGCCTCACGCACGTAGCGCTCGATGATGGCGCGATGCTCGCCCTCGGTGAGATCCTCACCGATCAGACGCGCGGCGACATCGACCGAGGTGTCGGCAATGGAGGCTTGAAGATCGGCGATAGCCTGCTTCTTCTCGGCCTCGATGGCAACCTTCGCCTTGGCGATCATTTCCGTAGCCTCAGCCTGGGCCTTCTCGGTGATCTCGGCCTTCACAGCCTCACCGGTGGCACGGGCATCAGCGACGATCTGCGCGGACTGGGTCTTCGCCTCAGCCAGCTGATCACGGTACTCGGCGAGCACGCGCTCGCTTTCGATCTGTGCTTCCTCGGACTTCTTCAAAGCCTCCTTGATGGTGTTCTCACGCTTGGTGACGATGTTGTCGACCACCGCCAACCGAACTTGGCCAGGATGATGAGAATCAAGATGAAGGCGACGAGCATGGGGATGAATTCATTCATATCGGGAATGAGAACCGCGATGCCCTCCTTCTCAGAGGCGAACGCGAGGGTGGGGAAAGCACATGCAAGGCCTGCGGCAGCAACAACGGCCGCGCCGGCGCTTGCCAACTTAGTCTTCAGTTTCGCTTTCACGTATCCACCTTCCTTCTTGGCTTGATGCACTTGAACAGATCAGCCTGATTAGAAGATGAAGGTAAGAACGAAGCCGATGAGGGCGAGAGCCTCGGCGAGAGCGCCGAAGATCAGAGCGTTGGTGAACAGCTTGCCGGCGAGCTCAGGCTGGCGAGCGGAACCGACGCAGAGGCCATAGCCGCAAAGACCGAGACCGATGCCAGGGCCGATGGTGCCAAGACCGTAGCCGACCACCTTCTAGGGCAGCGATGACGAGAGTTGTTTCCACAATTTCCTCCTTTTTACCGTTTTTGAGCCTGTTTCTCAAAAACACCTGTATCTATGTCTCTCGGCGCAAGCGCCGTCGAAACCAAAGCGGGGTGCCGCGAAATAGCGCGGCGCGATGAAGACGCGCGGCTTAGTGCTCGGACGTTGCCAGGCCGACGTACACGGCCGACAGGATGGTGAACACGTACGCCTGCAGGAAGGCTACCAGGCACTCAAGCGCGTACATGGCGAACAAGAAGAACGCCCATGCCAACGACGGCAGCGCGGTCAGCGGAGCAGCGAACTGAATGGCGTCGAGGATGAAGAACTGCGTCATGATGGCGAAGATGCCGAGAATCATATGACCCGCGAACATGTTGCCGTAGAGGCGGACGGCCAGCGTCAGAAGACGAATGATCAAAGAGAAGAACTCGAAGAACCAGATGATGGGAACCATCGGCTTGGGAAGCCCGGACGGAGCGATGGACTTGATGTAGCCCCAGCCGCCCTTGGCCTTGATGCCGTAGAAGTTGAAGTAGATGAACGAGATCAGCGCGAGCGCCCAGGTGATGCTAAGCGGGATAAAGAAGAAAAGCGTCGCCAAAAAGCGGGATATGCTTCTTGTAGCCGTGGCCGATGGCGCCCTCGCCCATGTTGCGGCAAACCGCGTCATAACCCCAGTCGATCAACCCTGCGAACTTGCCCTTCGGCTGGATTTTGACCTTGCGCACGCCGATGAGGACCACGGCGAGCACGATGGCGCAGATGATGAACATCCACACGGTGTACTGGGTGATTCCTATGACTCCGCCGAAATCCACCACGATCGCGGAGTCGAACGATCCGCTGAGATGCTCGATCGGGGCGGAGATATCCGCTAAGGGATCTCCCGTAAGTTCAAAAAGCCATGTACCTCTCCTTCTTCTACCTTCACTGACGCTTCGACAAGAATGCGCCAAAGACGATGACCCCTACGGCAAACGCCAATATCTCGGCGACCGAGAACGCTATGACCATCGGCCGCGACGAACTTGCACACGATCATTCCCGCGATGAGAATCAGGAACGAAAGCGCGATCGTCAGCAGAAAAGGCCCGAGGAGGCTAAGCGAATTGGCGGGATTGATCGTACGGATCTTCTTGGTGGCAACTTTAAACGGGATCACGCTGATTAATCCCAGTAAAACGCCCGTTATGATTGCTGCTACCATGACTCACTTTCTTTGGTTGCGTGTTCGCCCCGCGACTGCCCGCACGGCTCATGCACAATTCGACCCGTACAAGCGTGACGTATCATAGCCGAATGTGGAGAAGCCGCGAAGGCATGGTGACGAACTATACCGTATTTTCGGGTGAGCGGCAACGGAATTCCGCAGACTGCTTATATACGCCATCTGCCGAAGCGCCGTCCCCGAAACACAGCCGTGAGACTATCGAACTAAAATTTTTTCCCTTTCTGCGCAAAACGCGGGCGCGATCGGATCCCGACTTGTCGCCGAGAACCCGATCGCGCCCGCAAGTCTACGGGGAGCGCCTCTCCCCGATGTCCGATACGCGCGTCTACGCGGAAGCATCCTCTTCATCCGGGTTGAACACGCGCAAGCGCATGCCCGATTCCTCGAGCATGGACATCGCGAGCTCGTCAGGATAGGGGTTTTGATACACCACCTCGACTATGCCCGCGTTGATGAGCATCTTCGCGCACACCACGCACGGCTGCGTGTTGACGTAAATGGAGGCTCCGTCGATGTTGATGCCGTAACGCGCGGCTTGATGATGGCGTTTTGCTCGGCATGCAACCCGCGGCAGATCTCATGACGCTGACCCGAGGGAATGCCGAGCTGAGCGCGCAGGCAGCCGGTCTCGGCGCAGTGTGCAAGCCCCGAGGGCACGCCGTTGTAACCCGTCGCGAGAATGCGGCGGTCCTTCACGATGACGCAGCCGACGCCGCGGCGCATGCACGTGGTGCGGTTCGCCACCTCGTTGGCGAGCTTCATGAAATACTCGTCCCAACTCGGTCGATGATCGTAATGGGTTGCCTGGGACATGCCTGCGCCCCTCCTTCTCGCTCTCGATATGCTCGTTTTCAGTACTCCAAGCCCGGATACAGCGGATGCGCGTCGAGGATGGCGTCGACCTTCGCGCGGTTCTCCGCCAAGACCTTATCATCGCCATCGTGAAAGCACCGTGTGAGCGATAAGCCTGCCGACCTCATAGAAATCCATTTCGTCTAGATCGCGCGTCGTCGCCGCAGCGGAGCCGACGCGAATACCGCTCGTGACGAAAGGCGAGCGCGTCTCGTTGGGGATGGTGTTCTTGTTCACCGTAAGGCCGACGCTCTCGAGAATCTTCTCGGCGTCCTTGCCCGTGACGTCGGCCGCCGTAAGATCGACCAGGCACAGATGGTTGTCGGTGCCGCCCGGAGACCAGCCGAAGCCCGCCGTCGGCGAAGCCCCGCCCCATCGCACGCGCATTGACGACCACGTTGGAGATGTAGTCGGCGAAGTCGGGCTTAAGCGCCTCGCCGAAAGCGACCGCCTTGCCCGCGATAACGTGCATGAGCGGGCCTCCCTGAGCCCCAGGGGAAGATTGCCTTGTTGGACCTTCTTCGAGAGGGCCTCGTCGTTGGTGAGGATGAAGCCGCCGCGCGGGCCGCGCAGGGTCTTATGGCTCGTCGAGGTGGTGATGTCCGCATAGGGCGCGGGGCTCGGATGGGCGCCCGTCGCCACCAAACCCGCGATATGAGCCATATCCACCATCAGGTACGCCCCGACCTCGTGCGCGATGGCGGCCATGCGCGCGAAAGTCGATGACGCGCGGATACGCGCTCGCGCCGCCCACGATGAGCTTGGGGCGCACTTCCTGGCGATACGCTCCACCTCGTCGTAGTCGATGGTCTCGGGGCTAACGCCGTAAGAAACGATGTTGTACAGCAAGCCCGAGAAGTTGACGGAGACCCGTGCGTGAGATGCCCGCCGTGGTCGAGCTCATGCCCAGCACCGTGTCGCCGGGCTCGATAAGGGAGAGGTACGCGCCGAAGTTCGCCGAAGCACCAGAATGAGGCTGAACGTTGGCGAACTTGCTGCCGTACAGCTGGCAGGCGCGCTCGCGCGCGAGGTCCTCCACGAGGTCGACCTTCTCGCATCCACCGTAATAACGATGCCCGGGATAGCCCTCGGCGTACTTGTTCGTGAGCACGCTGCCCACGGCTTCCATGACGGCGGGCGACGTGAAGTTCTCCGAAGCGATGAGCTCGATGGAACCGCGCTGACGCGCGAGCTCCGCGCGAAGAGCGTCGGCTACCTGCTCGTCACTTTGGTTGAGGAATTCAAAGACATGAGGGGGTTCCTTTTCTCGAACGCAGACGAATTAACGAGTCTCGAGGGCCATGATCTTCTCGACACGCCCCGCGTGACGCCCCCCGCCGAACTCAGTCGACAGGAAAGTGCTCAGGATACGCTTATTCTCCTCAAGATCGACGAAACGACCCGAAAGCGTAACAATGTTCGCATCGTTGTGCTCTCGCGCAAGCTCGGCGAACTGCGTGTTGACGACGTTTACCGCGCGAATGCCGTTCACCTTGTTGGCCGCAACCGCCATGCCGATGCCCGTGCCGCACACGAGAACACCGAAATCGGCCACGCCCGAGGCAACGTCATCGGCCACGAGCTCGGCGAAATCGGGGTAATCGACACGGCCGTCGTCCTCGGGACCACGATCCGACACCTCGTATCCGGATTCCTTCAGATAAGAGGCCAAAGCCTGCTTCTGTTCGAATCCTGCATGGTCGCTGGCAATGCTGATGCGCATGGGGTTCCTCGCTCCCGTCTCAATCGATGCCCGCTGCGCTTATCAAGGCGACAGCGGGCTGGCGTATAAGATTCCTGCAATTGTAAGACGAAACGAAACGGCGCAACGGGAAAAACCGCCCGCCCTCGAAATCGCACACAAGTCGACGCCCCCCTACGGGCAAGCGTAGTATCGCGAAAACGCGACGCGCGGCACGCGGGCGCGATGTCTACGGGCGTCGCGTCCGCGTGCGGCCGACCGCCTCATGCCAGCCGTCGATAAGCTCGTGCCGGCGTTTCGAAGCCATCTTCGTCGAGAACACATCCCCCGATGTCCCCAAGCCTTCGAATTTCCTCGAGATCCCTCCAAAACCCGTCTGAAGACCGGCGAGGTAGGCTGCGCCGAGCGCGGTGGTCTCGGTGTTGCGTGGGCGCTTGAGAATGCGATCCATGATGTCGGCTTGGAACTGAAGGAGGAAGTCGTTGGCGGAGGCGCCGCCGTCGACGTTGAGCGTCGAGAGCGTGATGCCCGAATCCTCCTCCATGGCGACCACGAGGTCGAGAACCTGATAGGCCAGCGCCTCGAGCGCCGCGCGCACGATATGCGCCCTGCCCGCTCCACGCGTGAGGCCGAAGATGGCACCGCGCGCCTCGGCGTCCCAATACGGCGCGCCGAGCCCCGTGAACGCAGGGGACGATGTAGACCCCGCCTGTGTCGGGCACGCTCTTGGCGAGGGATTCGGTTTGCGCGGGAAGATTCGATCAGCCCGAGCTCATCGCGCAGCCACTGCACGAGCGCGCCCGCCATGAACACACACTGCCCTCGAGAGCGTACTCGGCGCCCTCCACCCCGGGTGCCGACGCGGCGATGGTGGTGACCAGACCGTGAGAACTCTCGCACGCCTCGTGCCCAGTGTGCATGAGAAGGAAAACACCCCGTTCCGTAGGTGTTCTTCGCCATACCCGCCTTGAAACAGCACTGCCCGAACAGGGCCGCCTGCTGATCGCCCGCGACGCCGCAGATGGGAATGCCTTGCACCAAGCGGGATTCGACGTCTCCCCGAACGACGAAGCGGAAGGCCGAACCTCGGGCATCATGGAGACGGGGATGCCGAACAGGTCGAGAAGGTATTCGTCCCAGCAGCCGTTGTGAATGTCGTAGAGCATGGTGCGGCTGGCGTTGGTCACGTCGGTGGCGTGAACCCTGCCGTAGGTGAGCGTCCAGATAAGCCAGCTGTCGACGGCGGCCTCACGCGCCCCGGCGACGTTGTCGAGGATCCATTTTATCTTCGAGGCGGAGAAGTACGGGTCGGGGATAAGCCCCGTCGTCGCGGTGATGCGCCGTGCCACCTCGGGATCGGCGCACAACCGCTCGATCATCTCCGTGGTGCGACGGCACTGCCATACGATGGCGTTGCACAACCGGCTCGCCTGTAAGCCGGTTCCACACGATGGTGGTTTCGCGCTGGTTGGTGATGCCGATGGAATCGACGTCGTCGGGCGCGAGCCCCTCGGACACGAGCAGCTCGGTGAGCGCACCGGAGCTGAGACGAGAGGATGTCGTGCGGATCATGCTCGACCCATCCCGGTTGCGGGTAGATCTGCGGGAAGGGACGCTGCACCGAAGCGACGGGGCGCCCCGCGCGATCGAACAAGACGGCGCGCGAGGAGGTCGTTCCCTGATCGAGCGCGATGACGTACCTTCCCATGAGACGATCCCCTTCCGCTAAGCCTTTCGCGCCCCCGTGGCCCTCGAGCCATTCGAGCACGTCCTCGAACACTTGGTCGCGGCGGTTTCGTTGAGAATCTCGTGCCGCATTCCCTCGTATAGTTTGATCTTGATATCGGCGACGCCCGCCGCACGCATGACCTCGATGGCATCGCGCACCCCGTCCCCGTTATCGCCGACAGGGTCCTCGGCTCCCGCGATGTAGAACATCGGCAGATCCTTCGGCACGCCCATGGCCAGATCGAGCCGTGCGGCGCGCTCGACCAAGGAGAACAACGACGCGTAAGCCCCCACCGTGAACGGGCAGCCGCACATCTCGTCGGCGATGTAAGCATCGACGTTCGCCTCGTCGTAGGATAGCCAATCGAAGGAGGTGCGGGCGTTGCGAACGGCTTTTCCCGTACGCCCCGTCGGCGAGCGAGTGGAGAAACGGGCTGACGTAACGCTCGCCCTTCTTGTCGGCGAGGAGCGCGCGACGCGGTTCCCGAAACGCGCCACCACGCGGGGCTTGTTCCCTGTTCCGCATATGATGGCGCCCCGAAAGACCCGCGCCGTATCTGGTCAGGTAAT